>Ga0307378_10001320_pt1 | contig 40601 bp, 24 predicted proteins | sample UN1MG_FD_202238 | JGI IMG/M metagenome (GOLD analysis project Ga0307378, IMG submission 202238) | Soil microbial communities from Risofladan, Vaasa, Finland - UN-1 | ecosystem: Environmental > Terrestrial > Soil > Coastal area > Acid sulfate soil | place: Finland: Risofladan, Vaasa | collected...
TGAAGAATCTTGTGTTTTTGTATTTCGAATCGTCGCTCCATGACTTTCCCTTTCCTTGGGGATAATTCCCCTGGAAAGGTAATCGTATAAATGACTTACATAACTTTAATAATATTAGACAGTACAATTAGAAAGCAAATCAAAAAAGTGACAAACTTCTCTTATGCCATTGTAGAACAGTTTTTATCTGAGATTTCCTTTCTGTCTCTGCTCAGCTACGCAACTAAGCCTCATTTCCGATTAGATTACCAAGTCTGTCCTGGAAATTCAATAAAGAAATACCACCACTTTGGTGGAAGTGCCTAAAGTGACAGCAAAGCTGTCATTCTGAGCGAAGCGAAGAATCTCTTATTCGTTGGCAAGATCCTTCGGCTTCGCCTCAGTATGACACTTACGTGGCACTTTAGGCATTTTGGTCATTTTAGTTCAATTGGATGTCGTAATCAACGAGTACACCCGCCAACGGGAAAAAATGTCTATTTAGTATCTGTCGCAGAAAACGAAAATCGAAGATGTCACCCCGGCGAAAGGGCTTGTTGCCAAAGTTCAAAATGAACCTTTTGAGATTGCCGCGCGATTCTTCGAATCGCTCGCAATGACCTGAAAACGCACTTTGCGTCATTGCGAGGAATGTAATGACGAAGCAATCCCGACTTTTTCAACAGGCCCAAAAGCAGGGGTCCAGAGCGAAAAACTGGATTCCCGCTTCCGCGGGAATGACAAATACTGTTTCCGCAGCAGATATCATTTAGGAATTTGAGCTTCCTGGAACTTCACTGTTGACATGGGACTAATTTGCAAATAAATTTGTGCGTATCAAGTCCGAGGTCAAATAGTTTTCGTAAAAATTATTAATGAGAAAATCAGAAAGGTCCGTAATATTTCCCAAAACCTTCACATTGGGTCAGACTTTCGCAGCACTACACGAAGTTTGTTACAATCAGGCTGCTTTTCTCCTGCATAGAAAGAAAGGGGATTCATAATGAACCGAAAACTCAGGCGACGAGAGCTCTTAGGTACTGCCGCGGCGGGCGCGCTACTTGGCTCTCTTTCGGTGGGACAAGAAATGAACGATGCAAACGCGGAAGCTCAACGTGAGGTGCGACTTGAGTTTCTTCGGCCCAAGGAGCTCGAAGAAGCACAGGCCGCATGCCCGACAATCTTCCAGCCGCTTGGAACGATTGAATGGCACGGAGTGCACAACGTCGTGGGCGTCGATTCAGTGAAGGCACATACACTGTGCGTTCGAGCAGCTCAAAAGGGAGGCGGCTTAGTCGCGCCAACTCTTTACGGCGGCGTCGGGGGCGTGAATCAGCCGCATACATTCGTTATGGACCCGGAAAACAACGTCTTTTCCAAGCTACTCCGGCCCTGGCTCGAGCAGCTTTGCCGGGAAATGGCCCGTGACGGATTCCGTGCCATCATCATCCTCACCGGCCATTACGGTGCGGCACAGCAGATAGTAGTCCGCGAAACGGCGGTTCGCATGAGTCGTGCCCTGGGAATTCCCGTGCTCGGCACGCCTGAGTATATGCTTGCATTGGATGTGGACTATACCGGCGACCACGGGGCGTGGGGCGAGACCTCGCTCATGATGTACCTCTATCCCGATACGGTTGACCTCTCTCTGCTCGGTGAGCCTCCGCACAAAGGTGTCGGCGGACGCGACCCCAAAACAGAAGCTTCGGCTGAAGATGGACGTTTAATCACTAAAACAATTGTCTCACGACTTGCTATACTGGCACAGAAAATGCCAACCTGGGACTATAAGACGCTCGATCGTTTCATCGACTCTGAAGCCACCCTCGTCGCCAGGCAGCTCTCTGCGCCGAGGGGTAAGAACTCTGTCTGGACTGCCTGGGGTAATATAGGCAATGCCATGCGTAACTACGGCAAGCAGCTTGCCGAAGGACGTTTCGAGGAGATTAAGTCCTCCGTTGCAGAACTGTAAATTGTCGGCAGGCTTCTTACCGGATATTTTTGGTGACCGTTGCGTACATCGCGAACAGCAGTAAAGCTTCATGTATGTAATTTTGCACTTTGACCTCAAGTTGTATAGGGAGTACAATGAAGTTTCGAGACTCATGAAAGACTTAGAGCTTATCCAAATAACCCGCTCTATTGCGGCCGGCTGCAAAGCCCGATGCCTGCGTTGTCGGCCAAAAACGTTCTCAACGTGGAGAAAACCACTTCTGGCGAGCATTTTTGGCCTGCCGCCTTGGCCTCGAACTTTTCGCTCGGCCTCATAACGAGACGGTTATTCGGATAAGCTCTTAGTATGTTGCCGGTCAACTGCCAGTAATTCGACAAATAGGCGTCAGATGATGCGTTGTTGCGCTTAGACCGTAGATTCGGAATTATTTTGAAAACTACATGTCTGGAGGTTATACGATGAAGGATGTGAAAACTAACCGCCGTAAGTTCTTGAAAGAAGTGACTGCCGCTGCTGTGGGGACGATGAGTTTCCCTTATGTTGTTCCTTCATCGGCTTTAGGCAAGGCCGGTAATGTAGAGCCAAGCAGCCGGATTACAATGGGCTTCATCGGAGTGGGCGGTATGGGTACGAATAATATGAGGGCGTTCCTAAGTCAGCCTGATGTACAGGTTGTCGCCGTCTGCGATGTCGTAAAAGCCAACAATGAGTACGGCCACTGGTATAAGAAAGGGTGGCAAGGCCCATGGTTTGGACGGGAACCCGCCCGAAAAATAGTCGAAGACCATTATGCTCAAAAGACCCAATCCGGTGGGCAAAAAAACTGCGATGCATATAATGATTTTCGTGACTTACTTGCACGAGATGATATTGATGCCGTTTGCATAACCACGCCCGACCACTGGCATGCGATCCCGGTACTAATGGCTGCCGCAGCCGGCAAGCATATCTATTGTGAGAAGCCCATGAGTCTAACGGTTGCTGAAGGTCGGGCTATGGTTGAAGCCGTTCGGCGAAATGGTGTCATTTTCCAAACGGGAACCCAGCGGCGGTCAAGCCAAAGATTCCGGTTCATCTGTGAGCTGGTACGCAATGGGCGAATCGGCCAGCTCAAAAGAGTAACCACTCCCATAGGGGCGAATAATAAAGAGGCTCCTCCTAAAGACTGGCAGCCTATGCCGGTACCTGATTGGCTGGATTACGATATGTGGTTAGGCCCGGCGCCCTGGGCCCCCTACCACAAGGACCGCTGCCTTTATACTTTCCGTTTCGGCCTTGATTATTCCGGGGGCCAAACGACAAACTTAGGGGCACATGCAATCGACATTACCCAATGGGCCAACGGTACAGACCATACCGGGCCGATCGAAGTGGAAGATTTAGGAGGTGAGTTCCCCAGAGATGGTCTGTTCACTACGGCCACGAAAGTCCATTTCCGGGCCCGGTATGCTAATGATGTCGAGCTGATTTGTAAAACTGAGGAGGACAGCCCTTTGCGTTTTGAAGGTACTGACGGTTGGATTCAGATACAAAATGACGAGCTAACATGCTATCCAGAGTCGCTGAAAACTTCTGTGATTGGGCCGAATGAGACCCACCTTTATCAGAGTGACGATCATCATCGCAATTTCATCGATTGTATTAAGGCACATCGGGAAACGGCTGCGCCGGTTGAAATCGGCCACCGCTCCGTCACTATCTGCCACCTTGGTAATATCGCCATGACACTTAAGCACAGACTGCTCTGGGACCCTGAAAAGGAAAGTTTTGTCAATAGCGAACAGGCCAACCGAATGCTCTCACGGTCAATGCGCAGCCCGTGGCACCTGTGAGACAGAGGACAGAAGACAGAGGACAGAGGAAAGAACTGATACCAATTCAACTTAATAAGTGCGCTTTATATAATGACGATTTATGATATAGCGGCCATTTATCCCACCCTCACGGCCGGAACGCTTTTAGAGTAAGGCGCAAGAATTAACTTGAATTCGTATGACTTCTGTGTAAGGAAAGCTTTTGCGAAACTTGATTGATGAGCTACTATGTATATGTTTTGGTTTTCGGCAAGCTCAGCTCACATAGTCGCACCTCACTTTAATCTCCGTCGCAATTGGTCAAGTAGCTGCGTGCTTAGCCTGGAGCCGGCCAATTCACCGGCGCCGCGAAATCGAACTTTTTGGTTTTCCAAACGGCCGCTCGGCAGCTTGAAAACGACATCCACGTAGCCGGCGCCGCTTTCATCTCGCCAGGCCTCGCCGACTGCAACCGCCCATTGGCTCCCTGTCGCATCGGCTGCTGCTGTGGCAAGTCGTTCTATTCTTTGGCTGCGAGATGTTATTTCTTTCCAATCGTCATCGGGTACTTGGAGCAGGTGACGCAGTTGTTCCATAGTCGGAGCAACATAGGCCCCGGCCAATACCTGGTGGGCACCGTCCGCGTTGCTCAGTGCCGCAGCCAGACTCCCGCCGCTGCTAACTTCCGCCAGCATCAGCGTCGCGCCGCGCGCTTCGAGCAATTTCAACACGTGTTCCTCCAGGGAGATTTCGCCTTCCGTATAGATATATTCGCCCAGGTGCTCCGTAATCTTTTGCTTTAACTCCTGGAGCCGCACTCTATCCCGCTGTGTGTCGTCGGGCAGTGAAAAGGTGAAATCCACCCGGCTGCCCTCGAACTGCGAGGAAACCGTAATGTCGGATGCCAACGGTACGTGGTCCCTGAGCGTCTGGTCAATCTGGGACTGGCCAAGGCCCACAAACCGCAGTGTCAGTGAGCACCCGGGCAGTCGTGTGCCGAATCGCCGGCTCAGATACGGCACGAGCTCATCGCTGACCATAGCCTGCAATTCGCGCGGAGGCCCCGGCAGCGCTACGATCGTGGCGTTGGCCATTTCGAAAACGAGGCCGACGGCTGTGCCGTTGAGATTTTTGAAATAGGTGCCGCGGATCGGCACCTGTGTTTGCCGGCGCAAGTTTGGGCGAACCTGGGCAGGTGACACGTGGAAACGTCGGGCCATGTCCTGCAGCACCTCCGGGTGTTCTTTTAGCGCGATTCCCGTGAAGTCGGAGAGCGCCTCACGGGTGATGTCATTGTCAGTTGGACCGAGGCCTCCGGTGACAATTACCAGAGCCGCTTTGTCCGTGGCATAGCGAAGCGCCTCTTTGAGATCAGCCTGCTTGTCATCGACACTCATCGAGCCGACGCATTGCAGGCCTAACGGGCGGAGGGTCCGGGTGATGAAGCAGGTGTGCCCATCCGGATAAACACCTGACAGCAGTTCCCCGCCGGTGACGACAATCATGTATCGTGTGGGCTGGGCAGCCCGGGGATTGACGAACCGGCCGCCCCCTTTGCTGTCTGCGACAGCAGACAAGGGGGGATTCTGCCTGGTAACAGCGGTTTCGATCTCGGCCCCCTCATGCAATTCATTGAAACTTGTGAAGCTGACAATCTGTTGTGAATCACCAGCCTGAGCCCCCCTGCTTTCTGCCGAAAGGCATCCTGCGGATTGCGAAAGCAAGAAGGTGGGGCCGAGGCAAATCAATAAGACAACTGCGAGTGATATGGATACATACGCTTGCCCCTGTTGGAAGGGGTCTTTGACTAACAGGCGTACCGCCATTCGAGTCTTTATGTGTTGTTCCATTAGATATAAGCTCCTGGATTTATTGTTGAAGTTATTGGTTTCTGCTTTCTTTATTCTACAATATTTTGGCGTCCAGATGTGTAGAATCTTGTTTGGCTTTATCGAAGCTGGTATCTCCGCAGGATGCCTTACGGCAGAAACTGGAGGCTGGACGCCCGAGCCCCGTCCCGTCTTCGACGGGCGGGACGAGCATCGACAACCTTAAACGAAAAAGTCGCATTGAATCTGTAAAAGGTGCGGCCAACTATCATTCTACCCTTCATAGTTCGGCGTGGCTGAGTCAGCCGAGACAAGTGCAAGTTGACCAAGGAAAGAATTTGGATTATAATAACGCAGTATCTAAACCGTACTGGAGATTGCTAAAGAATGAGCCGGACAAATCCACAAGCCACTGCCATAAGGCATCCTGCGGAAAACTCAATGGATCGGCGGCGTTTCATTGTATCTGCCGGGATGGCTGCTCTCGGAGTGACCACCGGGACCATCGCAGAGGGTGTTCGCTACGAACAGAAAAAAGCTGGTTATGATAAGCCCCCTGCCGACTGGTTAGACACACCGGCTGAGTACTCTCTGTGTCCGTTCTGGTTTTGGAACGACGAGCTGTCGGAGAAAGAAATTGCACGCCAAATTGAAGATTTCCGGGCACACGGTGTCTATGGATTCGTGATTCATCCACGGGCGGGACTGCCAAAAAGCACCGGTTGGATGAGCAAGAATATGATTGAGCTCATGCGATTTGCCATTGAACAGGCGGCCAAACACGGTATGTGGGTTGTGCTGTATGATGAAGGTATGTATCCGAGCGGTTCGTCCAGCGGACAGGTTGTTGAAGAGAACGCTGCCTTTCGGACACGCGGTCTTTTTGCCATTGACCTTGATGAAACAGAAACAAACGCGGAGAAATATGACATACATATCGGCGCAAACGGTGAACCTGAGCTGACCCAGGGCCAGAATCTGGTGGCCATTATTAAACGCAGGCAAAACGGGCATCGGATAGCCGTTATTGACAGGGCTATCAGACCTGGATATTCTCTCATTCGCGGGTTGCACTTTCTCGAGGACAATCCGCCGAGGCAAGCGAACCACAGGGAGGTCCCGGAAAATACGCCGCCCGCAGCCGATATTCTTAATCCACAGGCTGTGGCGTGTTTCATCCGCCTGGTATATCAGCGCTACTACGATGAGTTTAAAGAGCATTTCGGCAAAACAATCCATGCCATATTCACAGATGAGCCATCTTTCTTAGCCAAACGCTCCGAGCGAGGTGCTGTACCCGGCACAACGGGCATACTCGAACACGTGAATCGATTCCTTGGTTATGACTTCACTGGCTACCTTCCCGCGCTTTGGTACAAGGATGAACCCGATGCCGAACAGCATCGACGCGATTACTTTCGCGCTCTACAAGCAAGACTTGAAGATACGTTTTACAGGCAGATCAATCAATGGTGCGCCTCGCACGGCATCGCTCTGACCGGCCACCCGGCCGCCCCTGACGACATCGGACATCTGAGGCATTTTCACATACCGGGACAAGACATTGTCTGGCGTTATATAGAGCCTGGCAAAGCCAACGCTTTGGAGGATCCCCAATCAACCCAGGGCAAGTGCACCTCTTCAGCAATGATACATCTCGGCTGTAAACGGAACTTGAACGAATACTGCGGAGCGTTCGGACACAATTTTACTTTCGAGGAGATGAAATGGCTGACCAACTGGCTGATTGTCCGTGGCTGCAACATGCTGGTTCCACATGCCTTCTACTACTCGATTCGCGGCCCTCGTATCGATGAGCGTCCACCTGATGTCGGCCCCAATAGCCCCTGGTGGGAGCAGTATAAGCCCTTTGCCGATGCGTGCCGCCGCCTGTGCTGGCTGAACACCGACAGCAAACACGTTTGCGGACTTGCGATCCTCGGCCTTAATGACTACTTGCCGTGGCAAGCCGCAAAGGTTTGCTTTCAAAACCAGCTCGACTTCAATTACCTTGAAGCCAGACACCTATGGGAGGATGCACATGTTGGAACCGACGGTATTCATATCGCAGGTATGCACTACAAGGCACTAATTGTCGAATTTGACCCACCTTCAAAAGCAAAAGGAGCGCTGCAAGTTTTGGAGCGTGCCGGCCGTCTTATCCGCTGGGGAAAAGATGATAGCGAGACGTTACTACTCCAGAAAATTAACAGCCTGATATCTGTAGATGTCAGTGTTATGCCCGCCATCCCGGATCTGCGGGTACGTCATGTTGTGAAAGATACAGTTCACTACTACATAGTCTTCAATGAGGGTCAAGAGCATAACACACTCAGGCTGACAACCTCCGCCGAAGGGCAGCGATTCTTACTTGACCCCCAAACCGGGAGACAGAATGCGATTGATTCGGATGCATTACTACAGATGCAACCTCATGAGCTGAAGGTACTAAGGACTTGTAAATAAATTATCTTCCATTTTTGGCTGGCTGCGGCTTCGGCTGGCGGTGTCAGCAAAACTCGGACTACCAACCAGTAGGCCTGCGTTTTGCTTCCTTGCCAGCCTTGTCCTCGCTGGAGCCAAAACGAAACCTAATTTCTTTACCAGTCCTAAAGATCGCGAATTCGTAACAAAGGTCGAGAAAATGCTCATCATATTTATATGTGGTTATTGAACAGCTCAGATGAACTTTTCGGACAGCAACGCCGTATAAATGCTTGCATTAGAATTTATAAGTAAGGAAGTGTTTCCACCCTCCACGGGAGGGCTGCTGAGGAGGACGGGCATCATGGCTAAAAAAAGTACACAGTTTAATTCAGAATACCTCATGGGGCTGCATAGCCGGCACCTTTGCTATATTATATCTCAAGTGACATAGTTTCTCTTGAGTTAATTGTTGCTGATAATCTTCTTAAGGAAACTCGATGAAGTTGCGAAAATTATTTCTGGTGTCGTTGCTAATTAGTTCGGTATCTCCGGCAGATGTAAGCAGCCGGAACATGCTACGGCAAAGAAGGGAAATCCAAAATAATACAGTAGAGTTAGATTTATCATATGATTTCTCCGTGCCCGGAGAAACTTTCAGGATAAGTTTAATTGTCATACTTCCACAGACCATACCGGGTAAACAGAAGATTTTAAGCATAAAGTACTCCCCAAAACCATCAAGATTTTTCCACGAAAATGGAAACCGCTACGCCGAGTTTGTCTTTGTCAAGCCTGACAAGCGAATGAAAGTAGAAATAATTATCAGGGCCGAATTGCTCAGATATGACCTGCTCACCGCGAGAGAAAAACGTGAACAAGACCTTTTCGAAGGGCCCGGGTTCGAGGACTTTCTAAAGCAGGAAAAGTATATAGAAAAAGACGACCCCCAAATACAAGAAATCGCAGAAAGCATAGAAGGTCAAACAGAAGCAGCCATAGTGAAAAACATATATAACTATGTCATTGATAATTTGGAGTACACCCTCCACGGGAAAAAAGACTGGGGTGCAGTCAAAGCTCTCCAGCAGAAAAAGGGAGATTGTACCGAGTACGCTGATCTGTTCGTTTCTATATGCAGGGCAAAGAACATTCCTGCCAGAATCGTTACAGGCTACACGGTTCGATTCGATACCGATTCATCAAAACACAATTGGGTGGAGGTCTATCTGCAAAAGTACGGCTGGGTTCCTTTTGATCCGAGCGGCGGCGATATAGAAAACTTCATATTCCGAAACAGAGCGTTTGACAGAATGAGACCGGTTTATCTTTATCTTACTAACATCCGCAACGATGAAGTACTTGGTAACTATCATTTTGCCAGGTATACATACTGGGGTGACAGAGCAAGACTAACAGACTCAATTAAATTCAAGCAACCTTCCCCGCCCTTCCCAAAAAACCACTGACATTCCAGCAACTCAAGAACTTCTCTTCAATGGGCCGGGGCCGGCGAAACTAATTCTCATCCTCTTTGTCTGAAAGTTAATTACTACCGCCTGAGGGTGGTGGTAGTTAACTTATAGAACGGTGTAGAGCGGTGTGAGGATGTTTTGGTTTTGCTGTTGCAGGCCCACAAAGGATAAACTATCCTTGCGGGCTGGAATGTTCTTGCCATGCTGCAAATGGCTGGTTATCATCCAGGCGGCTGCATGTAAGAGAAAGAAACGCTGTTAGAATTCTTAGCTTGCATTCTTGTTACTTGATTGCATATTACCATATAAAATCAAATTAGGAGATGTCATGAAAAGCTCTATTTTTACAAAGATGGGGATATCTATTTGGATTTTCATCTGTTTTGGGGTCCTGGTTCCTGATGGCAAACTGGAGGCTGTGGATTCGGCTGCTGTGAAAAAACTATTTCCTGACCCGCCGCGTCAGTACTGTTCAGCCCCCCTGTGGGTGTGGAACGACATGCTCACTGAGAAACAGATAGTTGACACCCTCCGCGACCTGGCAGGGCAGAAAGTCAAGCAAGTCTTTGTTCATCCCAGGCCCGGTCTAATGACACCATATCTTTCAGAGGAGTGGTTCAGGCTCTGGAAGGCAGCTTTGAAAGAAGCCGAGCAGCTCGATATGAACGTGTGGATTTACGATGAGAACTCGTATCCATCGGGCTTTGCCGGCGGATTCGTTCCTGAGGCCATGCCCGAGTCCCGCGGCCGGGGTCTGGTAATCAAGGAGCAAGAGTCGCCGGGTAAGCTCGATGAGAATTCCATGGCGGTTTTTCGTCTAACAGAAAGCGGTTATGAGAATGTCTCCGGCATGGCACGGGCGGGGGCCCAGCTTCCGAAAGGCAAGTATTTAGTTGCATCGATACAGCGCGCGGGCACTTCACCATGGTACGGGGGCAAGTTCTATGTCGATGTTATGTACCCGGGTGTAACGGAGAAGTTTCTGGCCATAACGATGGATGCGTACACTCGTGAGATAGGCGAGCACTATGGCAAGCGCATGCCCGGGGTATTTACGGATGAGCCACACCTTGCGCCGGCGGGCGGGCTGCCGTGGACGGACGATTTGCCGGAAGTGTTCGAAAAGCGATGGGGATACAGCCTGATTGATAATTTGCCCAGCCTGGTACAGCCGGTCGGTGACTTCAAGCAAGTAAGACACAACTATATTCAGGTTCTGCTGGACCTGTTTATCGAGCGCTGGGCCAAGCCATACTATGAGTACTGCGAACGTCACAGTATCGAATTTACAGGTCATTACTGGGAGCACGAATGGCCGAATTGCCTGAGGTCACCTGATAATATGGCGATGTACGCCTGGCACCAGAGGCCGGCGATCGATACGCTGATGAATCAGTACCGTGAAGATACTCACGCCCAGTTCGGCAATGTTCGGGCGGTCAAGGAGCTGTCAAGCGTTGCGAATCAGCTTGGGCGCAAGAGGACGCTGTGTGAAGCATACGGGGCGGGTGGTTGGGACCTGCGTTTTGAGGACATGAAGCGAATCGGTGACTGGCTTTATGCGCTGGGAGTTAATACGCTTAATGAGCATCTTTCATATATCACGATAAGAGGCGCGCGCAAGCGTGACCATCCGCAGTCTTTCTCATATCACGAACCCTGGTGGAAGGCATACCACGTGATGGCCGAGTACTTCAACAGGCTGTCGCTGATTATGTCGCAAGGAGAACAGATTAACCGGATTCTTGTAGTCGAGCCTACGACGAGCGCGTGGATGTATCAGGGCGATTCGAGCCAGCGAGAGAAGCTCAATGAGATTGGGAACCAGTTCCAGCAAATGATAACGTCGCTGGAGCAGGCTCAGGTTGAGTACGATATTGGATGCGAAGATATTATTGCAAGGCACGGCTCGACCGAAGGGACGCTATTCAAAGTAGGTCAGCGTGCGTATGATACGGTCGTTCTAACGCCTTTAACGGAGAATCTTAACCTGCGAACGATGGATCTGCTTGATGCATATCTGGAGGCCGGCGGAATTGTAGTCTGCTGTGGAGAGGCACCTTCGCATATTGACGGTCGATCTTCGAATCGAGGCGCAGAAGCGGCGAGGCGTTCGGGCTGGAAGCAGCTTGAGGCAAGCAAAGTGCCGCAAATACTGATGGCCAGTTCAAAGGATGGATTTAGCATCGAGCGGGATAAAGAAGACAAAGGCATTCTGTTTCATCACAGGCGAACGGTTGAAGACGGAGAATTTCTATTGCTGGTTAACACGAGCATCGATGTGCCGTCGGCGGGAGTGATAAAATCGACAGGGCGGTGTGTCGAAAGATGGGACCCGAGGACGGAAGAGGTTTCCATGTATCCTTTTGAAAAGGTTGGTGCCGGTGTAAAGGCCCGCTTTGAGCTTCCACCTTGCGGGAGCCTTTTGCTGTTCTTGTCAAAGAAAACCTATGAGCCTGTCATTGAGGCAAAGGAAACTATTAAGGTCGTTGCATCGCGAGGCGAGCCTGAGGTTGGCCCGATAGAGGAGAACGTACTGACGCTGGATTATGTCGATATTACGGCAGGCGGCCAGGCGAAGAAGGACATGTATTTCTATCAGGCGTCCCAATTTGCGTTTGCAGAGAACGGGATGGCACGAAATCCGTGGGACAGTGCCGTTCAGTTTCGGGACGAGCTTGTGAAAAAGACATTCGGCCCTAAAAGCGCTTTTGAGGCAACCTATCGATTTACCATTCAGCAGCAGGTGCCCAAGCGGCTTTGGATTGTTATCGAAAGACCGGATTTGTACGCGATTACGTGCAATGGCAAAACGGTTTCCGCTAAAAAGGATTCATGGTGGCTGGATAAAGCGTTCGGCAAAATCAACATCACAGAGGCTTCCAAGGTTGGTGAGAACACCGTGACAATCAAAGCGTCACCTTTTACTATTTATCATGAGCTGGAGGCGGCCTATATTCTGGGGCATTTTAAGGTAAGGTCGGCCGATTCAGGTTTTGTGATTGTTGGCGGGCCGGAGCCGGCTACGGAGCTTGGAAGCTGGAAAGAGCAGGGTTATCCGTTCTATGCGGCGGGTGTTTCTTACAGGCAGAAGTTCGATATCGCGCGTCCTGCAGGGCGGTATCTTGTTGAATTACGTAAGTGGTACGGAAGTGTTGCAGAGATTACCGTTAACGGAGTGCCTGCCGGCTATATTGCGTATCAGCCCTGGCAGTGTGACGTGACGGATCTAATCAAACCGGGTACGAACACGGTTGAAGTTGTTGTAATCGGTACGCTCAAGAACACCCTGGGGCCACACCACGCGGGGGCGGCGCTGGGCAGTGCCTGGCCGAGTATGTTCCACAAAGCCCCGCAGACGGGCCCACCGCCGGGCAAAGAATATCATACAATCGACTATGGGCTTTTTGAACCGTACGTTCTAAAGCAGGTCATCCAGAAATAGCGACAAACGGGCTCTTATTATGATTGCACTTGGCGTTTTCCTGCACGCCTTAGGGGGTTTTGCTGCGGGAAGTTTCTACCTGCCGTTCAGAAAGGTCCGCAACTGGGCGTGGGAGAGCTACTGGCTTGTGAACGGCTTGTTCTCCTGGGTCATAATGCCCTGGCTGATAGCCGTCCTCACAGTTCCCCAACTACTTTCTCTGATTCGCCAGGCACCTGTCGGCAGTGTTATTTGGAGTTACGTTTTCGGAGTGCTTTGGGGTATCGGAGGCCTAACGTTCGGACTTTCGATGCGGTATCTGGGAATGTCCCTCGGGTATGCGATTGCGCTTGGATTTTGCGCGGCGTTCGGGACAATTATCCCCCCGATATTTTCCGGCAGCTTCGGAGATTTGATCGCCAACATTTCAGGCCTAACCATCCTGGCCGGCGTTGTTGTCTGTCTGGTTGGAATTGCTGTTTGCGGCTGGGCCGGGATATCCAAGGAGAGAGAGCTGTCAACGGTACAAAAACGCGCAGCCATAAAAGAGTTCGACTTTCTCAGAGGCCTGCTGGTGGCAATCTTCGCAGGTATCATGAGTAGTTGCATGGCCTTTGGAATTGCAGCCGGTAAACCTATTGCCAATCTCGCGGTAGAGCACGGAGTCCAACCTCTCTGGCAAAACAGCCCTGTTCTGGTCGTGATTCTGGCGGGTGGTTTTACGACAAATTTCATTTGGTGTGTCATACTCAATATTAGAAATCACTCAGCAAAAAACTATTTCACTGCAGGTGGCGCATCACTCACAGGCAACTACTTCTTCTCAGCGCTGGCGGGCATTACATGGTATTTGCAGTTCATGTTTTACGGGATGGGCACGACCAAAATGGGCAAATATGACTTTTCAAGCTGGACATTGCACATGGCTTTTATAATTGTCTTTAGCAATTTGTGGGCACTGCTGTGCCGCGAATGGAAGGGCTCCAGTCGCCGTACACTGACTATTATAGTCTGCGGAATCCTTGTGGTCGTATTGTCCACAGTTTTGATCGGCGCAGGTAACTACATTGCTTCGCTCGGCAGATAGAGATGGTGTGTCGGCGCGCATCGAGGTAAATTTTGACCAAAGATAATCAGGTGGGAAAGAAGATGGCACAGAAAGAGACAATGAGCCCAAGGGAACGTGTCATAAAAGCCCTGAATCACGATATCCCCGATAGAGTCCCCATCGACCTTGGTGGATTTCAAACGGGAATACATAAGAAAGCTTACAGCGAATTGCTTGATTACCTGGGTATTGAAGATGAAGTGACGATTATGGATCCGGTGCAGCAGCTTGCCCGACCGTGTGAACAGCTCTTGCAGCGTTTTCACGTTGATATACGCTATGTTTTTGCCCACGGGCCAGAGAGTTTCAAAGGTCCAATCGAGCAGAATACGCGGGACGGGAGGCTCTGGCATGATCTTAAGGATGAGTTCGGCGTGGTTTGGTCGATGCCGGACGACCAGCAGCTTTATATGGACATATCACACCATCCGCTGGCGGATGCAGCAATTGAGGACATAGAGGATTATCCGTTCCCAAAAGGCAATGATCCGACACGTTTTACAGGTGTCCGCGAAAAGGCACTTGAACTCCGCAAAGAAACACCTTATGCGATATCGACAGGTATCGGCGGAGTCGTGTACGAGATATGCTGGTATATGCGGAGTATGGAGAGATGGTTTATGGATATGATTGAGAATCCGGCCTTCTGCGAGACTCTGCTGGATAAGACGCTTGGTTTCTGGATGGATTACTACAGTAGTTTCCTGGCCGAGATTGGTGACCTTATCGATGTAGTGATGATAGGGGATGATATCGGCGGCCAATCCGGGCCTCTTTTCTCTCCTGAGCTCTACCGGAAGATTGTTAAGCCGAGGCAGAAAAAGCTTGTCCGTCACATAAAGTCCCTAAGCCCGGCCAGGGTTTGGTACCACACTTGCGGCTCGGTGATTGACTACATCCCTGACTTACTTGATAACGGAATCGATATCCTAAACCCAATTCAAATCAGTGCCAGGAACATGGAGCCACGAGAGCTGAAGGCCAGATTCGGTGACAGATTAACTTTTTGGGGCGGAGGCATAGATACCCAGCACATATTCCCCTTTGCCAAACCGAGCGATGTCAGAGAGCACGTGCGGAGGAATCTGGAGATACTCAAGCCTGGCGGAGGCTATATTTTCAACAACGTTCACAACATACAGGCAGATGTCCCGGCCGAAAACATAACGGCCCTGTTTGATGCTGCTTATGAGTTTGGATTCTATTGATTTGGCCGCGTATCAATAGAGGTTTGAATTCTTATCGGCTGCAGGGAGAAATTGGTACCAGGTATATTTCAGGGCTGATATGGCCGCAACCGCCAGTACAAGCCATATCATCGAATTAATATACCAATGGCCAACAAGGTACATGGGGAACAAATATAGGCCGGTAATCGCAAGCATAGCAAGTACAACATTTAGGATTGCCAGTGACACGCTTTCCGACTTTGACGACATCTCTTCTGCGGATAATCCGGCTTTTCTTGCTATAGGCTTCCACATTCCAAAAGGTCGAACGGATTTATAAAAGCCGACAAGGGTGTCCAAATCGGTAGCTTGGGTCGCCAATGACGCTGCAATGCTCACAAACAGCGATGCTGCGCATATTAAGGGAAATACGTAGTACACAGGCGCATCGGGAAAGAATAAGATTGTAAAAGACAAAATAATACCGACAAAGGTTCCCACAGAATACCCCCAGCCATTCATCCGCCACCAGTACCATCTGAGCACATTCGGTATGGCCATGCCCGCCCCAAGCACCATCATCATCCAGTTCCATATTTGAGCAATCGAGCTGACCTGCGAACCGATGACAACTCCGATGAGCACCAACACGAGCGTGGCCCAATAACTGAATCGCACAGATTCCTTTTCACCTGCCTGAGGCCGAAAGTAAGGCTGCCAGATATCGCGAACGATAAAAGAAGCGCCACTGTTTACCGTCGAGCTGAATGTCGACATAAAAGCAGCCAACAGGCCGGCGATTACGATTCCCTTGATCCCGATCGGTAACATTTCCTGCAGCACAACAGGCATTACTTTTTCAGAATCTGTCAGACCGGTGACACCGGTGAGGGCCAGCAGAGCAATTCCCACAGCCATTGCCCAGCGAACAATCAGAAAGACACTCCAGGCAGCGCCGACCTTCGCAGCGTCACGGGCATCACGTGCGGCCAAAAATCGCTGGAAATCGTACATCTGAGCCGGCCCTCCGGCATTGAGTAGAAGTCCCTTTAAGACCCAGACAATCACGAGAACGCCAAAAAACTCGAAGGAGGCGTTGCCTGTTCCGGCAAATTCTTCGATTCTCCACGGCACATTTAGTGAGGTCCAGTTTTCCGGTAACTTCGACAGTAACTCCGGTGTTAGGTTGGACCACGCGATATAGGCGATGAATATACTGCCTAAGGTCAGAACGATGGTCTGGATAACATCGGTTACCACCACGCTGTAAAGTCCGCCAAGAACTACATACAGGGTTGTTATACCAATAATCAAAACTGCCAGAACAGTAGGTTCGTGTATCGTAACCAACGTTTTTATCCAGGGTACTGATACGTACTGAGCGAGAGATTCGAGTGGAATATAAACTGAAGCGAACTTGCCGATTCCCTGATAGGCGTACCCGATGAAGCTCGCCAGAGTAAGCACCGCCATCAATGCGTAAGCGGTACGGGCCAGCTTGCCGCCAGAGTCACTGCCAAACCGTGTCTTCATCCACTCCGCCGCTGTCATCACATTCGACCGCCGCACCCATTTACCCATATAGCTCAGGAAAAAAGCACCCATCAAAACGCCCCACATCCAGTGATGCCACATAGATTTCATCCCCAGAACATACAGGATGGAAATAATCCACATTGTCCCGGTAATATCGAAGTTGGATACCGAACCTGACATCGCCAGAGCGAGCCAGTGGATGTTCTTGCCCCCAAGAAAATAGGCCCCTAAGTTTTTTGCCGCTCGTTTCTGATACCAGAAGCCCAGCCCTATCACGACAGCGAAATAAAAGAGAATTATCCCGTAATCAACGAAGCTCATTTATTGTTTCTCTCCGGCTTAGAGCCTATCCAAATAACCCGCTCTATTGAGGCCGGCTGCAAAGCCCGATGCCTGCGTTGTCGGTGAAAAAACGTTCTTAACGTGGAGAAAACCACTTCTGGCGAGCATTTTTGGCCTGCCGCCTTGGCCTCGAACTTTTCGCTCGGCCTCATAACGACCCGGATATTCGGATAAGCTCTTAATGTGCAGCATTTACCGCGTCAAACATTGAAACAATATTCTCCGGAGGGACGTTTGACAGAATATTGTGAACCTGCTGAAAAACGAAACCACCATCCGTTTTGAGTATCTCAACTTGCTTTTTGACATGTTCAGCAACTTGCTCGGGCGTACCGTTAGGCAGGACATCTCTGGTATCGCACCCGCCGCCCCAGAAAGTAAGCTCTCTGCCGAACTCCGCCTTAAGCTCCGCTGCGTTCATTCCTGAGCAGCTAATCTGAACGGGGTTAATGGCATCAAGGCCGGCCTCGACTAAGTGACCAAGCAATTCACGGACTCCCCCGCAGCAGTGAAGCATGACCTTAACATCAGCCAATTCTTTTGCGCGGTTCCACAGTAACTTATGACGCGGCTTGAAAAACTCGCAATACATCTGTGGTGAAATCATCGCCCCTGTTTGCATCCCCAGATCGTCTCCAAATAGGATAATATCAATATGTTCACCGACGGCCTCTAAGAACCGTTCAAGGTTGGCAAGATGAATTTCTACCAGCTTATCAAGAAAACGATGAGCCCGCTTTGGCTCGCCGGCAAGAAGCATCATGAACTGGTCATTACGGTAAAGAAACTGGCCGATTTCAAAAAGGTTACCACCGAATAAACCTATAATGGCGCGGTCGGTGTTTTTCCGCAATTGCCTCGCACCTTCAGAAAGCGCCCGGCTGTCAATTGGACCGGGCGGACTGGCAATGGCGGTCCACATTGATTCTGCAAGGGCGTCACGAATTGCTTCCGGCTCGTCGTCTCCGTCAAGAAAAGGAAAATATATCTGCTCGAAATAAAGTGCTCCATCCGGCATGTGGGCGAAAACTGTTCCACTTTGTGACCGTATCACCCAGCGCCCCTCTTCTCTTTCAAGCTTCGTCCAAACGGGTACAAAACATGGTGTCCCGTCCGGCAGGGTCCAGGGTGACCATGATTTCTCGTCCAGCGAAAAGCCCCTGCCCATCTCTACGGTGTCCACCCCGAATCTTTCAAGAACGTCCTCATCGACAATAGCCAATTGCTGAATGACGTCATAAACTCTAATCGGCTTGGCCGGCAGACCCAGATACTTTCGCAGCTTCGGATACGTTATGGCAGCAATACCCGAAGACCTGTGCCCCGAAAAGTCAACCGGAACACGGTCAGTTTGGCGATGTTCCAACGCCCCTAAAACCCGCTCTCGTGAGGTTGCCTTCATATTTCTATTTTCCGGAAAGTGGAATACGCAAAGTAACAATTTCGTAAGCGGCCATCTCAATCGGTCCTGTTATTTTGGAAATCTGTTCTTCGGCAAAGTTGCTTAACCATACTGTCTTCGGCGCAGGCTTTGCCCAGGCAAGTCCGGCTTTTTCAGGTCGTCCTCCTGTATTGAATAAGCGTACTATTCTGGCCTTGCCGTCCTCGCTGGGCTTAAAGGCGGTTACGATTACCCTTGCGGGTTTAACACTCAGAATAGAATTTTGTGTTGGAATCCTGCTGTCAACCGGAACGGCCATAAGCGGCTGGCTGCGCTCGGTACCGAATCTTGCCGCGCTGCCGGAATCAAACCGCTTATGAGGTTTGATTGAATAACGAAACGTCGTCGGGCCCTCCTGGCCTGCCTTGTAGTTGGTTTCCCAGTAGTTGTTCATTACATACGAATACAATGTTGTTGATGGTTCGATGTGTTTGATCCATCCTACAGTCTTACCCCTCGGGTCGGAAGTTATAGCACCGACTTCGACCAGAGGTGCGTCAACTGTCGCCCAGGTAACGCCATAATCCTCGTTGGATACATCGACCCATCGCTGAACAGTAAAATAATTTTTGCAGGCGCCGGGCAGTTGGTCCGTTTCAGGCTCAACCACGGCCCAGGGCGTGTCCATACGCATTATGCCGTTAGGAACGTTGAAGGAAAAGCCGACGTGAACCCCTTCCTGCTCGTAGATTTTCAGCTTATCAATGACATTGATGATATCCACGCGGTCGATGCTGTCGATGACTCGAAGCTCACGCGTAAGCTTGTTACAGCCCGGTGCTTCGGATTCAATCAACAGCGACGCAACCAGAGGCCCCTGCTCCTTAACACGGACTTTAACCGGTCCGTTGCGCTGCGGGTCTTTTGGGTCTCGGCCGGCTACATAGAAATAATCATTAAGGCCGAGATTACTCTTGTGGTTCACCAGGTCAATATTATTCCCCTTCCACTTCAGGCTTTTTATCGCACCGGTCTTTTCATCGACTTCCAAAGCGATTCGTTTGTTGCTCAGTTTAGTATCCTGTGCTTTCGCGTTGCCGGATGTGCGAACCTGACCGGCCTGTAAGGTGAATCGTTTTGCGGAAAAAGGCTCGATGTCTTTTGCAAGAAAGGCCAGCTCACCTGTTGAAAGCCGTTGCGATTTAACTGCCCTCCCATCGGCGTCCTTAACGACCTCACCGGCAATAATCATATCTCCCGGAAGCACAACGAGGTCTGTTCGCACCCACGAGCAGGTGTTAAAAACATCTACAGCCGTGACTGTTTTTGCAGCATTTTGATGTCCGGCCAGTGAGCTATTCAGAAGCTTTTTTGATTTTGCATCGGCATCAAGTGCAAAGGCCTGTTTGATTTTCCACTGGCTCTGTGTAAAATCGCCATCCGGATCGCTGATGCTGTTCCACGAGCCCCAGGTATGCTCGTCGTAAAGTATGACGTCACGCCATGCGTCGTAGAACTTATCGGCGGGATAGCCGGCCGGATTAAGCATCGCCCACAATGTCTCAGCCTGCACCAGACGTTCGGCCGCCTCGCGGTTAATAGAAGTCTCCCGGGAAGACGAGCCAGCGCCGTCTTCCCAGTACGGTGTAAAATCACCGCGGACCTTCGGAACCTGGTCACTGTAGCGCCGTTCAAACTCATCGAACATCTCGCTGGTAGTGGCCACAACCAGTTTAGGATAGGTGTATTTTGCATTCCAGTCCTTAACATATTCACTCAGCTTCGGGTCGGGCGGGCCGTTATCACCGCCGATCGAATAGCGAAGCTGAACCATATCGTAAGGATATTCCGATTTCTCCAGACGTTTGAGGTAGTCGAAAAGTTTCCCTGATTCGAGACGTCCGCTGTGAAAAAAGGAATATCCCTCACCGGCAACCCAGCAGAGAATATTGCGTTTACCCGAAGGTGACTCCCAGTAAAACGGCTTATCGCCCCAGGTCGATAGCGTATAGCCGATGCGGTGCCCGCGATTGGGCCCGACCGAGAAGTACTTCACTCCGCTCTGGGCCAGGACTGGTACTATCCCCCACGTGTAACCGGGCACATCGGTAATCATGGCCGTGTTAATAGTCAAATCGTAGTGCTGCCTTAGCTTCCGGGCATAATCAACTAACCGAATGAGCTCTTCCGGCCGGCATAAGGCCGTCAGCTCATTGCCGTACAAGGCATCCAGGCCTATCCAGCCTTTCTTAACCGCATCGACGAAGTCTTCCCGTTCCTTTGGTGAGGCCTGCTTCAGATAGCTGTCCACTGCCCACAGCACTTCGACATTCCATTTGAACTGCGACCCGGCTGGATAATTCGCCGACCCACGAGCAAGCTCAATGACCTGCTTAAAATATTCCCAATGCTTGCGTACTACTTCGGTCTGCACGTGCGTGTAACCAATGTCCACATGGGAATGGTGCAGAATGTAAATTTCCCACTTGCGGACGGGCTTGACGGCCAGGTTTTGCTTGCTGATAGATTCGCCTGCCACCTTGACATCGACCTCAACTGAAGCTGGATTGTCCACCTGTGCCTGCGCCACCTGTGCAGGCACCGCCGGTGCAAATCCTTCGATGACCTTGAAGCTACAGAACAACAGCATCAACGCAATGGTTTTTATTAATCCTGTATGTTTCATCTTACGTGCTCCATTTACTGTCAGAATTTTCACTGGTTAGAGTTCTGATTTTTATATCAGAGTATTTCTATCTGTTATCTTGGTTTCTGCTTGCTATTTTATCCGGATTATCCATTCAGTTCCACCTTATTTTGCGAATGTGTATTAGCCGTCTTTCAAGCTCTATCAACCCTCACTCCAATATGGAATAATCGGCCTCTTGACTTGACAACAGTCTTTTGAGCGCGTATATTGATTATAGTTAAGTTTCGCCAAGTTACTTACTTTATTAAGGACTGATCCATGAAATCACAAATTGATCGCCGTCGTTTTCTTCAAAGAAGTGGGGTTTTCTTAGCAAGTACGGCAGTGCCTGCGCTGTTGGGCCGGACGTCACTCGCCGATGCGGAAGAATTCAAAAACCGATTCAGGAAGGCGGTTGGATTCACGATGATAAAAGAGGACCTGTCGGTCGAAGACAAGCTGAAGCTGGTGAAAGACGTAGGGTTCGAAGGCGTCGAAACGCCCACGCACCTTTTCAATAAGAAAACGCCGGAGCCGAGTGTTCTTGCCCGTGCCAGCGAGAAAGTGGGCATCCCCGTGCACGGCGTAGTCAACTCGAGCCATCAAGACCTCACAGGGGCCATCGACGAAGCTGTGTTATACGGCGCGACCTCGGTCCTCCATGTCGTGCGCCCGGACCCCAAGGGCTCGTTCATAGAGAATTACCGGCGCACACAGGCGGCAATTCGGCAGGCCATTCCGTACGCCGAGAAAAAACGCATCCACATCTTGATTGAGAATGTCTGGAACACCTTTCTCATCGAGCCGCTGACGATGGCGCGGTACATCGACGAGCTCGACAGCCCGTACGTAAAGGCTTATTTCGATGTGGGAAATGTGGTTCGCTGGGGCTTCCCTCAGCACTGGATAGAGGTCCTCGCCGAACGGATTGTCAAGATACACATCAAGGAGTACAACCTGAAGGTTGCAATGAACGAAGGGATGGGCAAGGGCTTTGCTTTCCCGATAGGGCAAGGCAGCATCGAATGGGACAGGGTGCGCGAGGAATTGAAGAAAATTGGCTACCGGGGCTGGGCCACTGCCGAGGTGAACGGCGGGGACCGCCAGCGCCTGGCCGAGATATCTCAGCAAATGGATCGGGTCCTCAATCTATGAGTGCCCGCGTTACGTGAATGGTTTTCGAGGAGCATGCTGCCAATGATATTGAAATACCAGGCTGTTCTATCGGTTGTCTTTGTAATGGCATTGGCTGGCACCTGTACCTGCGTCTCCTGTGCAGGTAGCACAGGTGCAGGCACCACTCGTGTTAGGGCGGAATCGCATCTGAAAGCAAAGAGTGAAGTTGTGCCCAAAGGCCTTATCCTGGACCTCGACGCGGACCGGGGGATCAAAGTGGTTAACGGACGAGTCACATCCTGGGAAAACCAGGTGGGCTGGAAGGTCAAAACCTTCGTAGCGACGAGAGACGCTAATCATGAAAAGGGTACCGGACACCCTAAGCTGAAAGAAAAAGTTTCAGCCATTGGTGGTCATAACGCCGTTGTGTTTAAGCGACAGGAGCTCATCAATAGCAATGAAGATGCCTTTGACCATCTTATAACCGGCAGTGGCTACACGTGGTTTGCGGTGATGTCTGTTTACTCCCAGGTATCCGGTCTCAAGGACGTGAATTCATTTTTTGGGAACCTGAGAAATGGTGGAAAATATGAAGGATTCTGGGCGGGGCTAAAGGACGATAATACGCTTTGGGCGGGTTCTCGAAATGGCATCACCTTTGGCCGGTGGGATGAGAACAATCCTCAACTTCTCGGCCCCAAACTAAAAGACAATCGCTACTACGTAATCGCCTCTCGCATGGGCGCCGGCACCGGGAAAGTCACCATCGAGCTCTTTGTCAATGGGACCAAACCAGTGGCGTCCAAACCTTTCCCCGTCAATCCAAAGGCGAACTCATCCAAAATGGCGATTGGACAGGAACGTGATGCAACAAACCATCCGGGTCATGAGTCCTTCGATGGTGAGCTGGCCCGCTTGCTTATGTGGGATCGTCCGCTGAGCAAACAAGAGTTCGAGAAAACGTTATCTTTGTTGAAAAAAACTTATGCGTTGCCCCCCCGATAAACCTCATCCCGCAGGCATACGAAATCAGAACCGATGAAATCTGTGAATCACCTTCATAATAACAGATGCCTGCACCTGTGTTTGCCTCGACACCTGTACCCGCGTTTTCTGTGCGGGCAGCACAGGTGCGGGCACAGGTGGCGCAGGCACAGGTGATGAGGCATTCCGCCGAAGGCGGACCTAAGGCGGATTGGTAAATTTCCGCGTTTCGGTGGTCTCATAACAGTAGGAACTGTCAGAGGGGGCAAAAATCAGTTGAAAGTTTGGGACGGATTTGGTAATCTAATAAAATCAGAAGCTTTAACAGGATTGTCAAATTGTATACGTGTAATCATGAAAGGGGGTTGTCCTCCAGAGCAGTTTAGGCAAGCTGCTTAATGAGGAGGTCACTTGTTGTGCTTCAAATGTTTCCTGAGTGGTGAGGGACGAATTTTATGTTGAACAATACTAACAAACTCGCTCTTGGTGCAAATGCGGATACGTATGCCTCTGCGAAAAGGGTCCTTAGGACTTGCAGGCGTGATGACAGACACGTCAACCCCGTTAGAAATATTGTCTTTTCCTTGCTCATTCGGGGTTCCCGAATTTCTAACGGGGTCAACCGGCTCGCCGCGATGCGTCGCAGCGGACATCTTTGCCTGCTGATTCTTATTGGCTTTTGGCTTCTTCCGGTATTCATTCTCCCAACTAAAGTGCATGGACACGATTGGCCTATGTGGCGATACGATGCGGGACGCCGTGCGGCATCATCCGAGGAGCTGCCGGCACAGATGCATCTGCAGTGGGTCCGTGAGCTTGCCACTCCAAAACCCGCCTGGCCAAAAAGTCAATATAGGCTACAGTTTGACGCTTCGTACGAACCCGTCGTTGCAGGAAAGACCATTTTCGTTGGCTCAATGGTCTGCGACCGTGTCACCGCCTATGACACAGAGACAGGTATAGAGAAGTGGCGTTTCTATACCGATGGGCCGGTGCGTTTTGCGCCCGTGGTGTATAAGGACAAACTCTACTTTGCCTCTGATGACGGATATCTCTATTGCCTGAATGCCGAAAACGGCTCTCTTATTCGCAAGTTTCTCGGGGGTCCTGCCCAGAACAAGGTTATCGGCAACGATCGACTAATCAGCATGTGGCCCATGCGGGGCGGGCCGGTTCTGTATGAGGGGAAGATATATTTCGCAGCCAGTATTTGGCCTTTTATGGGTACCTTTATCCACGCAATCGATGCCGAGACGGGAGAGGCCATCTGGACCAATAGCGGCAGCGGCACGACTTACATCATGCAGCCACATAGCAGTCCGGCCTTTGCCGGTGTGGCGCCGCAGGGTTATTTGGTGGCTACTGAAGACAAGCTGCTGGTATCCGGCGGCCGTTCCGTACCTGCTGCTTACGACCGCAAGACAGGACAGTTTCTATACTATAATATGAACGAATATGGCAAAACCGGTGCGTGCGATGTCATGGCCTCGGGCGACCATTTTTTCAACCGTGGGGCCATATACAGGCTCTCCGATGGTATTGTAACTCCCCGTGCGCCAGCCTCTGTAATAGCAGATGAAGTTATCATCGGCAAAAAAAGTAATACAATTATGGCTTACAAGCTTGAGCCGGGGGCAAAAAAAGCTGAGAGTTTATGGCAGGCAAAGGTCCCATCTGAGCTCAAGAGAATATTCTTGAAAGCCGGCTCACGTTTGTATGGCAGCGGCGAGGAAGGTATTATTTTCGCTGTTGATATTCCTTTGAACAATGGTCAATCCAGGGTATCGTGGCAGGCGAAAGTAGATGGCGAGGTGTGGAACATGCTGGCCGCGGACGGCAAGCTTTTTGTCATTACTCTCGAGGGTAAACTTTACTGTTTCGCAGACAAAAGAATCAGGCCAAAACATCACGCACCGGAAGTCAAACCACTGCCGGCCGACTCCCGTCAATGGAAGGACAAGGTCAGGCAAATATCAGAAATGACAGACCAAAGAGACGGGTACTGCCTGTTGCTCGGTCTTGGCACCGGCGAACTTCTCTATCAGTTAGTGAATCAATCAGATTTACATATTGTCGCACTCGACCCGGAACCCGGAAAGGTTGAAGCAATGCGCAGGAGGCTTGACGAGGCAGGACTGTATGGGACTCGAGTCGCTGTTCACCTCGGCGATATTACGACGATGCAACTTCCCCCTTATATGGCTAATCTGGTCGTATCAGAATACCGAAGTCAGAAATCAGCTATGTCCTCTGTCCTATTTGAGCGTGTTTTTCATTCGCTACGCCCCTACGGAGGGACAGCCTGCTTTTTGGCCCCACAAAGTGAGCATATTCAAATTATGAGGCAGGTGCTCGAATCGAAACTGCCTGGCTCTGAGATTACAAGCTCGGGTGAGTATATTATGCTAACCCGAGCCGGGCCACTAACCGATTCGGCCGATTGGACCCATCAGTACGGCGATTCCGCCAATACTGTAATGTCCAGAGATAAGAGGGTAAAGGCTCCACTCGGACTTCTATGGTTCGGCGGCCCTTCCAATGACAAGATATTGCCGCGTCACGGACACGGCCCATCTCCACAAGTTGTTGGGGGACGACTTTTCATCGAAGGGCGGAACATGCTCCGCGCGGTTGACGTCTATACCGGCCGGTTGCTGTGGGAAAGAGATTTTACTGACCTGGGCAAGTACTACGACAACACCAGCCATCAACCAGGCGCTAACGAGATTGGAAGCAACTATGTCTCTGTTTCGGACGGCGTGTACGTAGTATATGGGGACAAAATCCACGTGCTTGACCCGGCCACAGGCAGGACCTCGAAGGAATTCTCGATGCCGCATGAAGACAGGCCTCGATGGGGCACAATTGCAGTCTGGGAAGATCTACTGCTCGCAACTGCTTCGCCAATTAACATTCCGCTAACGGACAAACCGGTGCGCACAAAGCTCCCCGAGAACATGCAACCAATCATTAAAAAGGAAGCCGATTGGCAATACTTAGCCGGTACTCATCCGAATAGTGCATGGACACAGCCGGATTACAACGCCGAAACGTGGAGGACTTCAGCAGCAGGTTTCGGCTACAATTATACAGACAACAAGACGATGCTGAAGGACATGAAAGACCATTATACTGCCGTGTATATACGCAAGTCATTCAGCGTACCTGAGCCGGAGGATATCCAAGAATTGGGATTGGTGGTCAAGTACGATGATGCCTTTATCGCCTACCTCAACGGCAAGGAGATCCTCCGCGTTGGTGTCTTCAATGGCAGCGGAGCCAGGGCTTCGGATATAGAAGAACATGAGAGAAAAGACTGGGAGTATTTCAAAATCGACAACCACCGTAATCTTTTGCGTGATGGAATAAATGTGCTGGCCATTGAAGGGCATAATAGGAAGGTTGACAGCCGCGGTTTTACCCTCAATCCTTATCTGGTCGTCCTCCGAAATGGGAAACCTGGTGTGAACAGGAACATCGAAACCATCGGCCTGCCTGCACCTGTGTTTGCCTCGACACCTGTACCCGCGTTTTCTGTGCGGGCAGCACAGGTGCGGGCACAGGTGGCGCAGGCACAGGTGAACAATATCTCCGGGATAACGGTCAATGCAGACTATGCTTCCGGCAGCAAGATGCTCGTTGCCATGGATCGGCACAGCGGCGAAGCTCTCTGGAAACACGACGCAGAATTCTCCTTCCGTCACAACGCCATTGCAATGGCAGCCAACAAAGTCTTTTGCATCGATGGGATGAGCACAGCCAAGTTGGCCTACTTTAAACGCCGAGGGCTCAACTTCGAGAAAGAACGCACCCTGTACGCATTAGATGCGTGGACGGGAGAACTACTGTGGAAGACCAATGAGGGCATTTTCGGTACCTGGCTCGGTTATTCGGTGGAGCATGATGTTCTGCTCCAAGCAGGCAGCCGGTCCGGGGACCGGGCAAGGGATGAAGCGGGCAAAGGTATGGTGGCTTACAGGGGTTCGGACGGTAAGGTACTCTGGAGGACTGATGAAAGCTATAAGGGGCCCCCAATACTCTACCACAACTGGGTTATAACACAAACCGGTGGTGGCAGTGGTTCCGCCCCCGCTGAGGCGAAGGTTTTTGACCTGCTTACCGGAAAGTACGTCATGCGCGAACATTCGATGACCGGCGAGATAATTCCGTGGACATGGGTCAGGTTCAAGGGGTGCAATACGGCAATAGCCAGTGAGAATCTGCTTACATTTCGGTCGGCTTCAGGAGCATTTGTGGACTTGACCAGAGGGCAAGGTACAGCCAGCATTGGCGGGTTTAAGTCGGGCTGCACGTCGAATTTGATAATCGCCAACGGCGTGCTGAATGCCCCGGACTATACCAGAACCTGCACATGCAGCTACCAGAACCAGGCATCACTTGCCTTAGTCTATATGCCGGAAGTAGTGCACTGGACTTTTGACTACTACGCCTCTCCGAGTACGTTGACTCCGGTTAAACAAGTCGGGATCAATTTTGGCGCTCCAGGCAACCACTATTCTGAAAATGGTACGTTGTGGCTGGAGTTTCCAAGTATTGGGGGACCGTCACCGGATATTCCCGTTCGAGCCAAATATTATGAAGACCCTCGGTGGTTCCGCCATCACAGCTCGCGTGTACAAGGCAAGTACAATTGGATAGCCACCTCGGGCGTAACAGGGCTCAGGGAAGTTTCCATCCGTATGTTCCTTCAACCAGGCAGGAATGCATCAAAAGTTGACGCTTTCGATAAGCACATCGGCCAAATTCCTACCTGGCAGGAAGAGCAGATCAAGGGTGTTTTTGAGCAGCCTCGACCTTATACTGTACGCTTGTACTTTGCTGAGACCGAGGAATACGGGATTGGCCGGCGTCTCTTCAATGTCTCACTTCAGGACAGGCAGGTCCTGGAAGCCTTCGATATCGTGAAGGAAGCCGGTGGAGCAAATCGACCCGTAGTAAAGGAGTTCAAAGGAATTAACGTAAAAGATGATTTAAAGGTCACTCTCACTCCCGTAACCGCTGGGCAAGCCAGCCCCCTGCTTTGTGGAATTGAAATTATTGCCGAGGGCTGGACTTCAGCGAGCTCAGTCGAGCCGTGAACTGGAGGAGAACTATAATTGAAGGCCTTATGGATAAAGAAAAAGCATTTACCCCATTAGAAATAAATCGAATTCAGAAAGTGCAAGAGTTTCGGGCGGAATTTCTAACGGGATTTACATTAATAGAACTTTTGGTAGTGATTGCCATTATTGCGCTGTTGATGGCGATATTGATGCCCGCGCTACAGCGGGTAAAGAAGCAGGCAAAAACGGTTGCTTGTCAATCAAATCTGAAACAATGGAGCGCTATTTTTTTGATGTATTCCAATGAGAATGACGGCTCTTTTCTAAGCGGTTTGCTCGAAGGCAGTAGCAGTGGTGCCGGTAAGTATTGGTGGATTGTACCGCTGCAGTCGTATTATCGCGATGGAAAGATACGCTTATGCCCAACGGCAACGAAACCTTACACTCAGGGAGGTCGGGTCCCATTCGGGGCATGGATCACCGATAGAGGTCAGGCCGGCAGCTATTCTCCTAATGGGTGGCTTTGCAATCCACCAATGGAAATGAAAACATTACATGGACGTACGACCGAAGATAACTGGAGGACTCTCAACCTCACAGATGCCGGTAACATACCGCTGTTTTTGGATTGCTCATGGGATGATGCGTGGCCGAGGCAAACCGATGAGCCTCCGGAATATAATGGCGATGTGATAGAGTCGCCCAATACAAGTGAAATGAAGCGTTTCTGCATCAACCGACACGATGGGTTTGTGAATGGTGGTCTTGTGGATTTTTCTATCAGAAAGATAGGGCTTAAAGAGCTGTGGAAGTTGAAATGGCATCGAGGCTATAGAATAAACGACCCCTCGCCGGTCTGGCCAGATTGGATGAGAAGATTTAGGGATTACTGAAAGTAAGTTACAAACTTACAAATCAATTCAAAAGAACATAACCCGTCGCGAGGTGTCCGCGACACGGAGGAGCGGATTGGGCCGGAGCGGTTCTGATTTGTTCAGAAATTTGCCGCCAATAGCTTGCTTTACCACGAATGATTGTGTTATCATTAATGCAAGTAAGTTCCGCGATTAAAAGATGTATTCCGGAATAAATATCACTTAAGGGAGGTCAACACAATGAAAACAAGTCTTTTTTTATCACTCTCTGCTATTTCCTTTGTTGTCGGCGCCGCCGGGATTTCATACGCCACGGAAACCCGAAAAGATTTCTCTCCCAAGCCGGATGAGCAACAACTGCCCAAAGCTATGCACTCGGCAATGAAAGAATTGCCTAATATAACTGTAGGGAAAGATAACTCCCACATAACAGGCAATGACAACAGGGCATTGCAGGCTGCGGTCGATTATATTGCCGGGCTTGGAGGCGGCACAATTGAAATCGGCGAGGGAGAATACCTGATGTATGATTCACTGCACCTGCGCGACAACGTGACAGTCAGGGGCAAGAAAGGCAAAACCCTCTTACGGAAAGCCGATGGGGTTGTATCTGCTCTGGCCCTTGATGGTGACTTTGGTGAGCAACAAATCACGTTGGAGGACCCGACCGGCTTTGAAGTAGGTTATGGCGTTGCGATTTGGGACGACAGGGCCGGAGGATTCCATACCACCGTTGCCCGCATCACAGGTCGAAACGATAACACCTTTTCAATTGACAAGCCGCTCATGGCCGACTGCATGGTAAGTAACAAAGCCAAAGCAGCAAAAGTCTTCCCGGTAGTAAGCGGCTATCACATCGAAGGGGCGCGAGTTGAAAATCTCATAATTGACGGCAATAAGGACTCCAACGTCCACTTGAACGGCTGCCGAGGCGCCGGGATTTTCCTGTATCGGGCCTTCGGGACAGTCATCCAGGATTGTGTGGTGCGAAACTACAATGGGGACGGAATCAGTTTCCAGCAGTCCAATGATGTTACTGTAGTTGGCTGTACTTGTGAGGACAATACCTATCTCGGCATACACCCGGGCAGCGGCTCCCAGCGTCCGCGTATTCGCGATTGTGTTGCCCGCGGTAACGGCACTGACGGTCTATTTTTGTGCTGGCGGGTTCGGCACGGATTATTCGAAGATAATATTTTGGAAGGTAACGGACGATTTGGTATCTCCATCGGGCACAAAGATTCAGACAATCTTCTTCGCCGCAATATTGTCCGTCTGAATCATCAGGATGGAGTCTTTTTCCGTAACGAAACACTGGGAATGGCCGCTCACCGCAATCGCCTCGAGGAAAATATTATCGAGAACAACGGCGCAGGTGGAGAAGCGGCGGGTATTCGTATTCGAGGACAGACCAATAATCTGGTTCTCAAGAACAATATTATTCGTGACACCCGAGAAGACCAGTCACAAAGTCAAACTGTGGGAATTCGTATCGAAGAGCAAGTCGGACAAGTAATCCTCGACAGCAACCAGATAAAGGCCAAAACAGCAATTGACGATAGACGAGCGTTAAAATCAAAATAAGGCTTGCCTGTCGCGACTTGGCTGCGCCAAGCGAGCCACGGCGGGCTTCACTGATTACCAACCATGCTCATGTTCTCCATGGACGCTTACGATTATTCGATTCTGCAATCGTCTTTAAGGTAAGTTCCACATCCTGTTTTACTTGAAAGTCAAACATGCCTACACAAATGAAGTCTGCACCACCGGCAAACGCATACTTGAATCCTTCCTCCGGTGGGATGGCCCCGGCAGCCAAAACCTTGAAAGCTATCCAGGGCACTTTTACATCCTGCATAAACGCTATAGTCTCCTCGTGATTGTGACAGAACATATTATCGTGGTATTCCGAATGATTGGGGGACTCCTTCTCATACATCTCCATGAACCGTCTATTCTCTTTCGGATGAGCAGACCAATATCGGTCATGATGCAGTGTCAGTATATAGAAGTCGGGCACGAGCCCTTCCTTTTCACAAAACGCGATTGGCTCCAGCCGATGCGCACCAATGCCGACGGGAATATCATATTTCTTCATAATCTCGAAGGCCCTAACTATATTGTCCTGTTTCTTCTGATAATACCAGATATCACTGGCGCCTCCCCACAAGTAGGACGCCGACGCTCCCAGCTCCAGATGTTCCACCAGAAGTTGCTCGTACTTGTTGATGTCGGTGGTGATTACGTCGGCAATCCATTTCATTTTGCCGCCCCACTCGTCCCAATATTTTGACAATCTGTATTGTTTGAAATTGTGATTTTTTAGAACAATCGTATTGATACCATATTCCTCACATTTCTTCAGTGTCATGAAGATTCTTTCTTCGGTGTTATAATTAGCTGCAAGGGTGCGTACGTAATCCAAATCCCTCGCGTGCATATTCATGCTAATTAGATTGCTGCCGCTTATAAGACGGCCAACGGATAGATTACCGATTTTGCCAACGGGCATTTTCTTTTGCCTGGCAACTACTTTAGCGTCGTTCAAATCCATAGCCTTGAGTCTGGCATATTCCTTTATATCAGACTCGACAATCAAAGTAGGGCCGGTTATAGCATCTACTTTGTTTCGTGCTCCTCCTTTTGAAGGTGAACATGAGGCTACGCCAAGAAAGGGCAAGCTACCAAGAGTTCCGAGTATTTTTCTGCGACTTGTAAGTTTCATCAAACATCTCCCATATAAGATTGAATTGACCGGATTTATTCACGCGGTATGCCCCGAAGCACATCAGTCGGAGCATAATCGTCTGTGAGAATTGGTCCTTTTCTCACATAATCGTTTTGCATTCCATCCTCTTCAATAATATTGGGAAGATCCAGGGTGAATTGCTTCTCCCTTTGCAGCCGCCGGGCTGCAGCCAACAAGTCTTTTTGAGCTGGCGGCTTTTCCCGCGCATCAACAACGACGATAACATTGCCACCAGAACCATACGAGTATTGATTGCGGAAGACGGCATTAAAAGTACGCCGATGATAATGATAGGACTCAAAACCAGGCCGCAAATTACTAACAACGACACCATCTGAAGTTAAAAGCCCTTTCAGGCATTCCATGAATTCCTTGGTTGTTAAATGATAAGGAATATATCCTCCTCTGAAAGTGTCCACGAATATGATGTCGTATTTCATTTTATCCCGTAATAATCGCCGCACCTGCACTCGTCCATCGCGAACATAGACCTTCATGCGGTCATCTTCCTTGAAGCCGAAATACTTCTTGGCAACCGAAACCACATCGGGGTCGAGTTCAATATTATCAATCGGAACCTCGGGAAAATAATGATGAATCGCCATCGACAGGGTTCCTCCGCCTAATCCTATAAACAGAATCCTCTTCGGGTCCTGTTTATGGGCAAACCCGGCGAACATAAGATTATAGTAGTACATCTCAAACTTCAGAGGCTGATGGATATTTATTACCGATTCCTCATAATCGCTGCCGGAACGCCGGAACTGAAGTCGCCGTATTTCTCCATCTTCGACTACGCGAATGTAGTGATATAAACTCTCTTTTTCCAATAGCACCTTGTATTCATTTTCGGAATAATCATCTTGCCCGAGGACAGACCACCCTTGCTCTCCTTCGGCTGATGAGGCTTGAGAAATGACCCCTATTGAAATCGCGAAAATCGCAATCATCGTATATCTAAGTCCCATGAGTAAAAACCTCCTTTTTCTTCATCCCTTGAGCATACCACGTTGTTAATAATAAAAGGGCAATCAGCAATAATGCCCCCACTGAAAGGAACAGGATTCGCTGAATACCCATCCAGAGTATAAAATAGAAGGAAGTAAGCAAACACCCGAAAAAACTACCTATTGTGGATATAGCATATAATGTGCCGGCTTTTATTCCGACACTCGCGACATCTTGAGTTACCAAGCGGACAGCATAGGGTGAAACAATCCCTAACAACATAATAGGGAAAAAAAACAAAGCTATCGTGGTAAAAAGTGACCCCCAACGCTCGTGCAAGTCAAGCTCGGCAAACCACCCGCTGGCTGCCCTATGCCAAATTGCGACTGGTACAATAGAAATTGCCGCCATTATAATAATGAGCGCAAGGCAGAAACCATAAGGAAAACGCTGTGATAATAATCCACCTACAAAATAGCCGATGCTCAGAGCGGCCAGGAAAACGCTGATTACACTGCCCCAAACCCAAACCCCACTGCCGAAATCCGGCGAGAGCATCCTGCCGCCCACTATCTCAAGTCCCATTAAAACCCATCCGCATCCGAACACCGTAACGGCAACTCCGCACGTTCGCGACATACTCTATTTCCTAATTGACTTTTCCCATATAACAATCAGCATCACGTTGCTGTAAAAAAGCCTTCGGCTGTCTGCCTGAAATGGTTCGAGCGAAGGGTATTGCCATTGCCGATAGTCTTGATCCCGAACGGCCTCTCAACGTCGAAACAAATCAGATTGTCGGCCAATTAGCAAAACGCACTCTTGTCGTCCAGAGCCTCAACCAGGATGCAGCAGAGGTCTTCACACGTAGCGGCCAGTCCCTTTTAATCAGACGTCAGGCGAATCGCCGCCGGGTCATATGCGAGACAGCACTACCTTTATGGCGCAATCTTTCCAGTGGCTGCCCACTCCACGCCGCGGACGATTATCCTCTGCACATTCGGATTCATCAGGGCCTTGCGGTCGTGACCGAAGGCGTTATGAACCGTGCGACCCTTGCCATAATCCAAAGTGAAAATCAGGGGCTCGGTCTTCTTGCTCCAATCGGAATAGGCCTCCACCAGCACATTGATCTTGCCGGTCCCCTGCAGCTTTGCGTACAGCTCGTCGTCGGTCTTGAAGTCGCTCATCCCTGCAGTGATGGGATGTTCCTTGTTGACCACCTTGGCCTCGAAGACACTTCGCGGGCCGTGACCCGACGTGCCCATTACCCATTTTCGGCCGCAGAGCCTGCCGAATTCCTCCCACTTGGCGAACGAAGCGGTGGCCAGGTGCTGGACGAAGAAGCCCTTTCCGCTCTTCACGAAGTTCAGGAGGTTCTCCTGGGCCTGTTCGGGAATCATGGGAATACGTCGGCTAAAGATCGTAAACACAATCACATCGTACGCCTTCAGCGCGGTTTCCGATTCGAGGATTAGCGGATCTTCGCACACCCTGACGTCAAACCTCCCCGAAGTCACTAATACTTCCCGCGTAGTCTCGGAGATCTCCCGCCAGGGATGCGCTGAGACGTCGTCGCCGGTAATCAGCAGGACCCTAATCTGGGCGGGCTGCTGGTTTGCATCGGCTGCCATACTAAAACTCAGCGCCACTATACACATCAGAACCAGTACAAAAACTAAACGCCGCATTTCATTTCTCCTTTCTGTCAAAAAACCAAAGTTGGTGTCCACCGTGGTTCCCTTATGGAACAAAAATATGCACGTGGCTTCTATGTTACAAAGACCATACCATTCAATCCTTGAAAAATCAAGAGCTTATGTCATCTGACATTCCCATATACACAATTTAACAGCCTACTGAAACCTCTGTTTTTTTCAGATTACTAAACCCATCCGAATTTTCAAGCTATTTCAGCTTCTCCGGCAGATTTTATCGTTGCGCATAAAGAAAGCCCGGCCGGAGGAGAATCGACCAGACCAGGTTACAGAGACGGAGGGTAGATTTATTTTTCAGTATTCTTTCTGATTGCCTTCAATTCATGAAGCATCTGTTCTAATATTTGCCCCATAGATTTTTCAACAGGCTCGTTGGTCGTCAAAGATTCAGAAATGGGATGCAACAATCGTATTTTTTCTCTTAGCTGGTTATGGAGTTTCTCATATTCAACAAGGCCTGCCATGTTCCCTTCGTAACCTGTGGCGGACTGCGATTGACCCGCTGTTTGTATCCTAATAGAACCTATGCCCAAGAACCGGTCGTATAAGGACCGCTGCAATATAAAATCAGTAACGGAACGATAAGGAATATTTTGGTGAGTCTTGGTGAGAATGCCCTTGTGAATAGTGATGCGGTCATCCTGAATCATATAGGATAGATTTCTTATCCATAATATTGCAATCGGATAGACCATAAGCCACATTACAAGGATGGCAAGGACCGCAATCAGCCAAATGACCTTTGGTGCATTTGGGTCCCCATCAGCGATGTAAATTATTGTATGCACGATGGAAACACCCGCCAAAATGAAAGCGGATACTGTCAAAAGAACCCAAACTGTCTTTGTAAAAAGCTTTTTGTCTGGTTTAATCATTTCTTCCATGGTCAACTACCTTTCAGATATGGCCACCAAATAATTATAATTTTATACTACATAATACCATTATCCACCATCGGTCAACAGCTCATCATCCGAGGTCCGAGCTTCCTCATAATAATAGACGCAGCTTACCCTGTCAAAAATCAAAAAATCTTTATAAGAGTCTATCCTGATAAACCCTCGTCAGCCAGAGACCGAGTGAGCCGATTGTGGTGTACCTTCGAAAAACCTCATCCAATGGGAATACGAGATTCAAAACCGATGAAATCTATGAAACGTTGATCGAACTCGTGGATGTGAGTGGATTGGCCAAAGCCTTTCTGCACAACAGGCTGGGGAATCGGAGGTCGACCACCTTTTCTACACGACTTCCATCGCCAGAAATAGCGGAAAGCTGTACTATGCCATCTCTTGACTGTAGCTGGCTGCATGAGGCAAGCAAGGTCTTCCCACTCATCCAGGAACTTTGAGAGCAAAATCCATAAGAGGCGAATACTTTCAGTAAATCGTGGCCGTCGACGTTTCTTCGAATCGATCCGCTGCTTGCAAGCAGCAAATTGACTTTCGACTGCTGGCAGCCTGCACTGCTCTGGAACAAAGGATAGCCCACAGGAAAGTCAGGCCATATCGAAACGCCCCGCAAACACAAACAATAAGGTTATAGAGGTTTGTCAAAAGGTTCTTTGTGGCATTCATGCCGCCAAGATAATACAATTAGTTGCACGAAGCAAGTTTACGTAAGTTCTTTAATGACAACGTGGACGGGATTTTTCGGGTGGACAATCTGAAGACTCGAAAGACACCCGGCCCTACTGCATGAAATCCACGGGTCCAAAGTCAATTGGCGAAAAACTCACTGCCTCCACTAAGCCCAGCGCTTCGAGCCCCAGGCTTTCTACAGGAAACTCCCATCCCGCACTGCCGTCTTTATGGACACATTCGATCAGGCCGTCCTTTCTACGGCGTAACCGAACGCCGAACAAGTCCTCCAGGCGCCCCACCGTAATCTCGATGGAAAAGCTCCCCACGCCACAGACCGCCGGCTCAATCCCCAGCGACCTAAACAGCGCCACCGCAGCCTCATAACTACCTTCTTTGGGAATCACCTGCACCGATGTTTTCTCATCCTTCTTGGGTTTCATATGTCCTCTTATCTACTGTGTCCGAACCATAACCGGCCCTTGCGCCGACAAGAGCTTTGGCTCACTCAATTTCCCTTTGTACTCCCGATCTTAGCCAATGTCAACCTTCGTCCGTGCGACACTCCTGTCATTGCAACGCTCGCCGCCTGATCGCCAGACTCAAGTAATGGTTGTCATCACAAAGCATCCACTGGCGCCGCACGAGTGAATCCAGAAACTTCTGCACATGCGATTTCGTAAACGGCCGCCGCGGATACCGCTGCCGCAAATATTGCACGATCATGTCAAACGGCCTCGCCTCATCGCAATACTCGTAAGTTGTACGATCCATTCCACCCAGTACCGCATGACCGCGCACCGTCCGCGAACGCGAATCCACCAACATGAGCTTGCCGTCTGCCCGAACCATGGACTCCAGTGTTCCCGACTCCAGATGTTGTTGCCACTCGTTCACGTACGCGATCACATCATCGGCATACCCCCGCGGGTCCACACGCGGCTCATAGTCGAAGTCGAAATAGTATGCAATCCGCTGCAGAGCAGGCTCATCGAACGGATACAAGTACTTGTATACCGACAGAGGTCGTACGTTCACCAAACCATACGCCTCCGGAGCACAGAAGTATGGACTGAAACGATCCAATCGAATTGGCCCGCAGGCGGTCGGCGCATCCAAGAACCGAATCGCCGGCAGCAATTGCAGCGTTCGCCGATAGTCTTCCCGCTGCTCCCCCGGAAACCCATACAAGAGATTCCATGATGCGCCGACTCCGTACTCCTTGCACCACTTCAACACCTGCACGTTCTGCAGCGTCGTCGTTCCCTTTCCCATCAGTCCCAACACGCGATTGTTCAGGCTCTCGATTCCGGGTTGCACCAGTGTCACTCCCGCCTCCCGCAACAGCCGAACGTGATGACGCTTGAGATTCGCTCGGATCTCAAAGAACAATTCCAGCCGCTTTCCCGACCGGGCCAGCGAGGGAAAGACGTCGCGGAAGAAACGCATGTTCACAACATTATCCACAGCATGCACCATATCCACCCCCCAGCGATCGACAAGCGTCTCCAGTTCGCGCAGCACCCTTTTGCCAGTCTTGGCCCGAAATCTAATTGTCCCGCCGTTCAACCCGCAAAACGTGCACTGTCTTTTACATCCCCACCAGCAGCCACGTGAGCCTTCGAACAGCAGTGTCGGGACCACCAAATCCCCGGTAGAACTCGCCTCAAAGTCCCGGAAGTAGTCCGTGTAGTCTGGAACCGGCAAACGGTCCATCTCTCTAATCGGACCTGCCGGGCCCGTACTAACCGACCGCCCATTCTGCCGATATACCAGACCACCAATTCGACTCAGCGACGGTCCTGATCCTTTTCCTCTCAGGAGACGACGCACCAACGCCGGAAAGCTCTCCTCTGACTCCCCCGAGCAGACATAGTCCACAAAGTCAAATCGCTCGTGCAACGCCAGCCCCATTTCTTCTTCCCAGTTCGCTCCTCCAAACACCACCTTGATCCTTGGATACAACGCTTTGATCCTTTTTGCCAATGCCAAGGATGCCAGATTCTGCTCAAATGTGGACGTGAACCCAACGACTGCATATTTTTCCCACGGAATCGATTTCACACAGTATTCCATGAAAGGCTCCGCAAGCGCCCGCGCCGCTGAGACCCGTGACACCGCCTCCCCATCGAGCTGCCACAATCCCTGCAGTACATCCTGTATGTAACGGTCTGGAGACTTCTCTGCGTTGCCGTACAGCGCCCGGGCGAAAATCCATTCCCCTGCATAGGCCGTGTGCGGAATGTCACTGGACAGAAAGTAGTACTCCTCCGTTCCAAGCATCTCGGCAAACGCAAATGCCAAATAGCGCAGATCGCATGGAACCCCTTCCTCTGCCAGCCGTGCCTTTAGCAAACTCAATCCCAATGCTTGCCGCTCCAACGCTCCAAAAGGCATACTCAAGAGAAAAACGCGTTTCTCCATCACAAATCCCCGATCTTGAGCCTCTGCTACAATGAACGCTGCCGCCCGCAGTACCCACGGGCGGCAGCATCATTTATGTGCTACTCTACTCGACGTCCTCAATGCCCAACTCAGAATCGATGACCATCTGCTCCAGCGTCTCCACGTCCTCATCTGTCAGCGGGACGCCTCCGGCTTCCGGCGCCATCGCTTCCAACGACGCCAGTTCCTCTTCAGTGTAGCCTGTGCCTCGAGGCCCCGGGCCAGGAGGGATTGGTCCGGGTCTTGGAGGCCTTGGCTCCGGAGGCTTCGGCACTGGCCCTCGGGGAATCGGACCAGGTCGGACCGGACCCGGTCGGACTGGGCCCACGGGGCCTCGACCAATTCGCGGTGTCACCACCGACAGGCACCGAATCTTAGCCGTCAGCACGGCCTTGTGTGCGTCCACAAGACCGTTACCTGTAGCCAGGTCCGGACCCGACACCGCCGCATGTCCACCTGTATTGGCATGGCAATTGCCCTTCTTCACGTCCCGTGCTGTTTTCATCATAATGTCGCGAACGTCCTTCGGTTTGAGCTTCTTGCACGCCTGTAGTAACAAAGCCGCTACGCCCGCCAACTGTGGCGCCGCCGCCGAGGTGCCGCTGAACGCACCCCAACCGTCTGTTTTGGCTGTCTCATCTCCTTGAGGGTGAGTCCCGCCTTGGAGTCCTCCACCCGACCAATGATTCCACGGCAACGAATCGATGCTATCACCGGGTTCTACGGGAAGCATGATGTATATCGCTTTTGGACGCATACCGACCAAACCGCAGAGATCAGGCACCCGTCGGTTGGGATAGATGTTGCTCATGAATCCGCTGGCATAGTCGGAGGCCCGCAGACTCTCATTCGGCTCCATGTACACACCGCCAGCCGAAATCACTTCTGGATGCTGTCCGGGGAAGCCCCAGTGACCGTTTCCGGCTGAGAATATCACCACAATTCCCGCTTTCCATGCGGCTGCCACCGATGCTGCCAGCGCTTGGTTGGCCGCACTTAGCGGTCCTGTTTTGATGCTGCTGCCCCAGCTACACGTGATGATGTCCGGTTTCAATTGCACGGCCTTGTCGAAGGCGCCTTTGCTGTTCACGAAGTTGATCTTCACGGGTAACAATTGAACATCCGGTGCCGCTGCAAAGATGTTTGCCGACTCACCCGTGCCGTGCCCGCTCTCATCATGCAACGGATTGCTTGCACCAGGTCCCAAGACTACCGGCCCAACACGATATCCGCGGCCAACGAAGAACGGGTGCTTGTAGTGGCCGCTGTCTACCATCGCTACCTTGATTCCTTTTCCCGTGATGGCCCCGCGGTGTGCGCGGTCCGCATTCAGGGCCAGCGAAACACCGGCCGGCACGCGCAAGTGCCAATACGACTTCAGCGGTGCGAACTTCGACGGAGCCATGAAGTAGCGTGGTTCCTCAATGGCTACTCCTTCCAGGACGTCGCGAAACCCTGTTTTGGATGTGTCGATCAATCCAGGTATGCCTGTCTCGGGACACTCGACAAACGTCGCCGTGTCTTCTCGTGCCCCCTCCTTGATGACCGGCCGCTCTTCTGTCTGCAACTTTGTCTCGAATGCCTGCTCAAAGGTCTTTTGCGTCCCCGCGATGTTGATCGTGTACTCATTTACTTGGAGCACCTCGAAGCCTGCCTCGGCCAGCATGTTGGCCGCCTGATCAATCACCGACCGTTCCGACTGAAAGTTCAGCACCGTCTCTTCGTTGATTGCACCGAATGCCTCGAACATCGAAACACCTCCCAACGACCTCGGCGATGCCTGCGCGAAGATCCGCTTCGGCATCGGTCCCGGTTTCAGCCTCTTGCTCACAATGGTTGGGGTGGTGGCAGCACCTTGTACTGCCTTCTTCTTCTTGCGTTTTTTCTTTGCCATGGTAGTGTAAATATGTTTCTGTAAATTGGTGTTAACCACGCATGTGTCTGGGTGGAAGCGAGCGTAGCGAGCTGGAACCCAGACACATGCGAAATTCGCTTGAAAAGGTGGGCTCGTCCCGTTCTC
>Ga0307378_10001321_pt1 | contig 40583 bp, 33 predicted proteins | sample UN1MG_FD_202238 | JGI IMG/M metagenome (GOLD analysis project Ga0307378, IMG submission 202238) | Soil microbial communities from Risofladan, Vaasa, Finland - UN-1 | ecosystem: Environmental > Terrestrial > Soil > Coastal area > Acid sulfate soil | place: Finland: Risofladan, Vaasa | collected...
AGCCTGCTGATAACCGACCCGGAAGGACGAATACTCAAGACCGACGCCCAGCAAGGAACGGTGCGGCAACTGCTCGGCTATCTTGCAGCAGTCCCGTTTGAGAAGACCGCCGCTGGCAAGGAGGTGCGCGTTGCAGGCCCCGTCTTCATTGGCCCAAGAGGTTCCCCCAGAAGCTTCTTCGTGTTTCACGCCCCGGTCTTTTCTCGCGGCGCTTTAGACCAAGCGATTCTCTATAACGCTTATCTCTTCGCCCCAGCTCAGGTCGTGGCCAGCACCTTTCTGCGAGGCGCCGGCTCTGAGTTCGGCCACACGATTCTCGCTGACGACGGGGGAAAAGTTCTCCTCTCCACCGAGGTCAACTCAACTGCCCACTCGATACCCCATCGTGTCCCGCACTCCCCGACTGAGAGAACAAAGCACTTGCTTTCGAGAATGAGGGCGCATAGCCCAGGCTCAACCATTCTCAAGTCGAGGGATTCCTCGGAGCTCGCCTCATACTGCTCGGTTCGTCTTGGTGACAGCAGCTACTACCTCGTGGCAGCGGCCCCATGGAACGTCGTCCTGTCCTCCATTGACGAGGCGTACCTCAAGCAGTACCAGCTTCTGGGCTTCATAATGGCCCTCGTTCTCTTCGGCAGCGGGACCGCGGTCGAGGTCTCGACACAGTGGGGGAAGGCACTTGAGCGCATGATGCTGGTCAAGACTGAGCAGTTGCACCACGAGAAGGTCAACCTTGAGCAGACGATGCGCAGTATCGGCAACCCGCTTCTCGCCGTGGATGAGGAGCTCAACATCACCTACGCCAATCCCGAGTTCGTGTCAGCCTTTGGCTCGCCTGACGGGAAGAAGTGCTATCAATTGGTGTTCGGTCGGAGCGAGCCCTGCGAGGACTGTCTCGCCAAAAAGGCCATCGAATCCGACCACGTCTGCCATGCGATTAGGCAGCGCGAGGTTGATGGGCAGCCCCGGAGCTTCGACATAACCGCGAGCCCCAAGAGGGACATTGAGGGGAACGTGCTGGAGTCGATCCTTCTGTTGAATGACATCACAGAAAGAAGCACGCTACAACGCGAGATAAAAGAATCGGAGGAGAAATATAAGCGTCTGGTTGAGGCCTCACCAGACATGATCTGTATCGTCCAATCCGGTCGGCTGATCTACGCCAACCAGGTCTTGACGCGGAAGCTGGGATTTGCCCCACGCGAGCTCTTTTCTAGCGATTTCGACCTCGTCTCGAGGGTTGTGCATCCTGATTGGCGCACAAAGGCCATAGAATCTCTCGAGCGCCTTCAGAAGGAGGGAGCTGCGTTGGAGACGGAGCTTCTGCTGATAACCGCGAGCGGAAAAGAGCTGCAGGTCCTCTTCAAGGGCGTTCCGATAACCTACAGCGGCCAGGATGCAGTCGAGTTGATCCTGGTCGATATTACGAAGCTCAACGAGCTTCATAAGCAGCTGCTCCAAGCTGAGCGACTCGCCTCGCTGGGCGAGCTAACCGCCTCGATAGCACATGAGCTCAACAACAAACTGGCCCCGATACTTGCCTACTCCGAGATGCTTCAGGACAGGGTCTCTGACGATGCTGTCTCCAAGAGGCTGATGTTCATTGAGAAATGTGCGATTGGTGCGAAATCGGTCGTTGAGTCGTTACTTGCGTTTCCGAGAACCGGTGCCTCTGTCAGGAAGTATGTCAACCTGAACAGGATACTCGAGGAGACCGTCCAGCTGGTCAAGTATCGGCTGGATGCCTTCAATATAGACTTGATATGGGAACTTGATAAGGGCCTGCCCCGGACAATGGTTGACCGTAAACAGATGGAGCAGGTCTTTCTCAACATCATAAACAACGCCTACCAGGCGATGGAGGATAGGGGAGGCACGCTCTACATTCAGTCGTCAGTCGAGGGCGACAACATCGTGTTCCAGATCACGGACACCGGCCCTGGAATCCCTGAGGCGAACTTGACGCGCATATTCGAGCCGTTTTTCACGACAAAACCTGTTGGGAAGGGCACTGGACTAGGCCTGCCTTGCTCCTACGGTATAGTCAAGACGCACAATGGGGACCTGCGCTGCGCCAGCAAGGTCTCAAGGGGGACGACCTTCACAATAGAGATGCCCATAGTTGAGGGTGAGCCCGAAGAGGAAGCTCCCAAGGGGGCGCAGATTGTCTCTCAAGAGGTGCAGCGGGGTGCCAGTATCCTCGTTGTCGATGACGAGGAAATACTCAGGGGGATGGTGCGCGAGATACTCGCCCCTGACCACACAGTGTTTCTGGCCGGCAACGGCCGAGAAGCGATAGACATCCTAAAACGAGAACCAGTAGATATGATTATCACCGACCTGCGCATGCCCGGACTCGACGGCTTTGCGCTGTTCAAATGGGTCAAGGAGAACATACCCGGACTTGAGAAGCGGATGCTCTTCACGACCGGCGACATCTACGAGCCCAAAACACGCGAGTTCATCAGGCAGGTGGAGTTCAGGTGCATCTCAAAACCCTTCTCGGTAAGTGCTTTTGTCCAGCAGGTCAGCTCCCTACTTGTTGAACAGCCCGCCGCCCCGGTCTGATAATCGGCGCCTACAGGTCCTCTGCAATCCTCACAGTATGGTCCTTGTAAAGCTGTGAGACCGAGTTGTAGGCCAACAGGTAACGGTTCATATCGCTGCCAGACAACAACTCATCGCCCTGCATACAGCCCACAAACTCGCTGTGCTCAAGAGACTTGAGCTCCTCATACTTACGCTCAGCGAGCTTCATGTGCATCAGAAGATACCCCACTGAATCCCTAGCACGCTGATAGTAAGATTCACGATAGCGAGCGATCTCCTCAGCGCTCTCCTTGTAAAAATTCGTGATAAAATTCTGCTGCTTCTCAATTAGCCCACCATGTTTGTGAGCAAAATAGCCCGCTCGAGACTCGTCCAACAATATGTCAAGGTGCTCGAGAAAATCCAACTCGTCCTGAGATACCTCCGCAAAGAACATCAGCGACCGCTCTGAGTTGGCGAGAGCCCGCTTCAGGTAGTATATGACGTTGACCGGATTCTCCTCCATGCTCGCGAAAATCGCGTCAAGATCACCAGTCTCAAGAAGGGCCCGAGTCCGGTCGTAGTACGCGTCGCGCCGCCCAAACAGGGGGGCTTTGTTATTGTCAATCTCTACCACGCTATCACCTTGCCTAAATCCAAGTAATGCTCGGCGCGTAATACCATGCCCCACCATGGACGCCCAGAAACGTGGGCTCAGGCCACAAGGTCAAGCTGCCGCCCAGTCGTCGAGGCCTCCAGGAACTGTCCTGAGCGGCCGTAGATTAGGCACGCAAACTCCGCCTGAAGACAGCGGCCGGAAGTGCTATATCCATTCTGGTAGGACTGGGAGTCTGCCAAAAACTGATCCTCTCGCTTCGGCTCAATCAGGGCGCACGAGCTCTGAGAGCTCCGCGAAGCGATGGCTCCCGTATTCTCATTCTCTTGCAGCCCGAGACAGATGGCAGCGTTGTGCCCGCCAAACCGAGCCACAAGCCCCATACCCATCGCTGGGAGCCTCTGCTCGTCTCGTAGGTAGCCAATCGCCCCCCTAAGCTGGTAGCTGGGGGTTGCGCTCGCCGGAACCATTGTCAAATCCCCGCCTATCGCCTCCGTAACTCGAAAATCACCGGTTCAGAAGCTCCCAACAGACCCTACTGCACCCCAATACTAACGGTCAGAACTGGCGCCATCAGGAATTGCCGCAGCCCACCGCAGCGAGCTGTCAGACACCCGTAGAGAGCGAGTCCCCCAAGACGCACAATCAAGCACCTCCATTCTTCTCAGGAATCGGATTGGCATCGCCTCGCAAAAACTCCTTCTTCTTTTTGATCTCTGCCTCGCCGATCTGTTTCGTCGCCTGCGGTGAGCCGGTCTGCATGTTGATCTTACCGATCACGCGCCCGCCCTCGTCGATCTTGACGCTCTTGGCCACGATCTCGCCTTCTATCGTTCCTGTCTTCTTAAGCTCAAAGAGGTTCCTCGCCTCGGTCCGGCCCTTCTTCCGACCGGCTATCGAGACGTTCTCCGCGTTCACATCCGCCTCGACCAGCCCAGACTCGGCCACTATGAGGTCGCTCTGGATATGCACCTTGCCCTTTACGATACCGTAAACAATGACGGTTCTGTCGCTCTGAATGTCGCCGTTCACCACCGTCCCCTCGGCTATGATCGACTCGCCACCAGCGACAGGCACGTCACCTTGACTCTTAACGTTTGCTTTCATGTTTCCTTTGACCATTGGTCTCGCCTCGGGCTTACGCACTTGTGAGGCAGTTTGCTCTTTTTTTGAACCAGTTTGAGAATCCTGCTTCTTCTCGTCCTTGTTGAAAAATCCCATCTCATACTCCTGCGCCACGAATAACTCAAATCCACTTCCTGGAGCGGGCAACGGGGTTCGAACCCGCGACATCAAGCTTGGGAAGCTTGCACTCTACCAGCTGAGCTATGCCCGCCACACTCAATAACACTATAATGCAACCCCATGCCGCACGCAACTTTTTGAAGACTCTCCCTCGACCTCACTTCAATCGGTGAAACACTGCCGCGCGCCTGCGGCCAGAGAGATCGGCCACGAAACGCGGCTCGCTCATTCTATCGCGCATCGCCTGCTGCATGTCCCTGATGGCCGGGGGCATATCAGGTGCGATTTCGCAGACCAGCGCTCCGCCTCTCTTGAGCAGCCCCGCCGCCGTCTCTATCAATCGCGGATAGAAGTCCAGCCCCGATGCGCCTCCGTCAAGAGCAATTGCTGGCTCAAATTGCGAGATCTCTGGCTGAAGCCTCTTGAGGTCTTGGGAGCGAATGTAGGGCGGGTTGCAGACGATCAGTTCCACTCTTTGGGCAAATGCTTCTGGCGAGAGAGCGTCCGCCATATCGCAGCAGACAAGGGCAACTGTGTGCTGCAAGCCAATGCGGGACACGTTCGCCTCTGCAACGGCAAGCGCGGCCCGTGAGATGTCGGTCGCCACGATCCTGCACTCGCCGCTTAGCTCCGCGGCAAGCGCGATGGCGATGGCGCCCGACCCCGTGCCTATATCTATTATGAGAGGACGGGCCGAGGGCGCGAGGCCAGAACTGCCCTTTAGCTCCTGTATTGCTGCCTCAACAAGGGTCTCGGTCTCTGGACGGGGGATGAGAGCGCCCTCTTTGACCACGAGGTCGATTGACCAGAACTCCCAATGACCAAGAATGTACTGTATCGGCTCGCGGTTCTGCCGGCGCTTGGCGAGTCGCCTTACTTGTTGAAGCTGTGCATCGCTGAGGGTCTCCTGCGATCTCATAGGCAGGACCGAGCGGTCAAGGCCAAGACAATGCGAGACGATTAGCTCCGCGTCGAGGCGCGGTTGCTGTACGTCTGCGCGCGAGAGGGCTGATGAGGTCCAGCGCACTGCTTCGGCAACAGTTTGTGGCGTCCTTCGGATTGGCATCAGCGATCACACAATGACGTTCTGGATGTTTATACTTGCGTACGAGAGGACATGTGGTATAACGCCTCTTTTCGCCGCCAGGTTGACAAGGTTGCGGTCAAAGTCAAATGGAACCCACAAGAAGAGGGATATCATGGCTCAAATCATTCTTTCTCTGAACTGCGGCAGCTCTTCGGCCAAGTATCAGGTCTATAACTGGGACGAGAAGAGGACCATGGCCAAGGGCATCGTGGAACGAGTTACAGTCGGAGGGTCGTTTATCAAGCACGAGGTCCCCGGTCAAGAGGAGTATATCGAGAACCATGAATGCCCGAACCACAAAGAGGCGCTCTCGTTGATTACCGATATGCTTCTCCGGAGGGACCATGGCGTCCTGAAAGACATTTCTGAGATAAGTGCTGTCGGGCATCGCGTCGTGCACGGTGGCGATAAGTTCGCCAAATCGGTGAGGATCACCGAGGAGTCCCTGCAAACGTTCAGGGAGTTGTCGCCTCTTGCGCCTCTTCACAATCCACCCAACATTCAGGGGATCGAGGCGGCGATGGAGGTCTTGCCGAACGTGCCTCACATTGCGGTGATGGACACGGCCTTTTTGCAGACGATGCCCGCCACAAGCTATATCTACGCCGTCCCCTATGAATGGTATGAGGAATACGGTGTGAGGCGCTATGGCTTTCACGGGACTTCGCATCTTTACGTCTCGAAGCGAGCAGCTGTCATGCTCAAAAAACCTCCTTTTGAGTGCAATCTCATCACTTGCCATATCGGCAACGGTGTCAGCTTCACTGCGATTCGGGACGGCGTGGCGTTCGATCATTCCATGGGCCTTACGCCGCTAGAGGGTCTTGTGATGGGCACGAGGTCCGGCGATATTGACCCGGCGATCATCCCGTTTATCTGCGGCAAAACAGGGATGACAGTGAAAGAAGTAGAGTCAACTCTCAACAAGAAAAGTGGTCTGCTCGGCATAACAGGCAAATATACGGACTGCCGAGACATGCTCAAGGCTGGGGCAGAAGGAGATGAGCGCGCGCAGCTTGCGATCAACATCGAGACCTATCGCATAAAGAAGTACATCGGCGCGTACTACGCGGCCCTGGGGCGGCTGGACGCGATCGTCTTTACCGCTGGAGTTGGCGAGATGAGCCCCGAGATCAGAGGCAAATCGCTTGAGAACATGGAAGCGCTCGGCATCAAGCTCGACAAGGAACGTAACGAGGCAGCGCGGACCAGAAACAAGGAGCTTGTGATAAGCGCCGACGACTCGAGGGTCAAGGTGTTGGTCATCCCGACCGACGAGGAGTATGTTTTCACGGCGGATGTTGTGGCCATTCTCGAGAACCGCTATGACGTCCACACTAAGTTCGAGTATTCCTTCCAACGGTCCGGTTACGTCAACACGATGCGTGATGAGTCTTACGCGAAGGAACAGGCTAACAGGAAACATGAGTAAGTAGCTTCGATGGGCGTGCAGCCCTGAAAGGTGATGAATAGCCGCCGGGCAGGTCATTTTGGCCTGCCCGTTTTCTTTTGGCAGCAATGCGCCCGCAATAAAGAGCTCGTTCAATCCATCGCTTGGTCTCGTCAACACCTATTGTTTGCCCTCGGGCGTAGTATAATCGCCCAAACGTGTCTCATGGGCAGAACTCAGTCGATTCGAGCGAGGCGATGCGCAAATACATGGTTTTGAATAAGCCGCTGGCTGGCCAGATACTTCTGGTTGTGGTTCTGGTTGCGGTCTTTTTCGGCAATGCCCTCTTCACGAACAAGCTCTACTTCTTCTACGACACGATCATGCAGAACTTCCCGTTCGGGCAGTTCTTTGCGGAGGGATTTGGGCAACACAAGCTGCGTCTTTGGTGCCCGAACATCTTCTGTGGTTTTCCTCTTTTTGCAGAGGGGCAGGCCGGCCCGCTGTATCCGCTCTTCGGTCCGCTGCTGCTCCTCGCTCCCTACTGGGTGATCTACAAGTACTCCGTGGCGCTCCACTCGCTCCTGGCGGGCATCTTCATGCTGGTCTTCCTGCGGCAGAGAAAGCTCTCGGCCCAAAGCTGCCTCCTCGGCGCGGTGGCGTTCGCCTTCAGCGGTTTTTTCGTAGCACAGGTCTCCCACATAAACATCATCCGAGGCTACTGCTACCTCCCCGCTATCCTCGCCGCAATCGAGGCGGTCCGCGCTCGTGGGATGAGGAGATGGTGGCTCATCCCGGCGCTTTCAGGCGCTTTTCTGCTGGGCACACATCCCTATGTCGCTATCTACGTCCTGCTGGCCGTTGGCCTGTGGCTCGCTTTCGGGCTGTTCGACCGGAGGCGCCTCCCAAAAAAGGCCTCGGCGGGACGGTGGCTGGCGATAGCTGGCGGCCTGGCTCTCGGCCTCGGGCTGGCGGCGTGCCAACTGCTCCCAAGCGCAGAACTGCTTGAGCACTCAACACGGGGCCAAGACGTTAGCATCGGGTTTCTGACCGCTGGCTCGCTGCCGGCAAGGAACCTCATCACGTTCCTTCTGCCCAACTTCTTTGGCACTCCCGCCACCAACTCCTACTGGGGGCCGGGCGAGATAGGGCTTTATGCCGAGTTCTGCGGCTACGTCGGCATTCTGACACTCATACTCGCCACCGTGGCCGTTCTGTTTAGGAGAGACGGGAGACTATTGTACTTCGTCGTCCTGCTTGCAGGCAGCATCGTCTTCGCACTCGGCAGCCGAACGCCGCTTTACCTCATCCTTGCCAACATCCCTGTTCTCAACGCAACCCGCACTCCGGCGAGGTTCATGTACCTTGCCGTATTCGCTCTCTCTGCCCTGTCGGCCCATGGGCTCGAGTACTTGCTCTCGCTTCACAGCAAGCTGCGCACGAGGCGCCTCGTCGGCGTGTGTTTGGTGCTGATCGTCGCGGCTCTCTCAATCACTGCGTATCATCTCGCGCTTGGCAATTCGCTCGCCGTGAGCCAGGAGCGATCGTTTCCCGCTCAATCCCGAAATCTTGTCAGCGACGAGAGCAGGACCTTCTTTGCCCGCTACGGCGAGGCGCTATCAGGGGACCTGTGGCGGTTCGGGACCATCTCCGCCTTGTCCGCCCTGCTGCTGGTTTTGATTATCAGCAGGCCTCGGCAGGGCCGCTACTTGGCATTCGCCCTGCCTGTGCTGCTTTTTATCGACCTTTTCTCGTTCGGGCATGGGTTCAATCCGGTCGTCTCGACGAAGGTCTATACGAGGCCCGGCAAGCTCGTCAGACTTCTGCGTGCGGACCCTGGCACATTCAGGACGCTGCGATGGCATGTCCACGAGCTCTGGCGCCCAGAATTGGGCGTCGGCGAAGGCGAAAGGCAGGCTGACCCGTTCACGCCTGGCTGGGTCAATAACCTCGAGAGATACCGCAATTGCACGGAGTCGCTCGTGCCCAATACCAACATGCTCTACGGCATCGACAGCGCCGACGGTTACACCTCGTTTGGGCTTGCCCGATACAACGAGCTGCTTGGCGCTCCGGGCAAGTGCGCATGGCCGAGGTTCGAGCCCTCGCCGGGCCTGTTGTCGCTGCTGAACGTCAAATACGTCATCTCGTCCGAGGTGATCGACAACGCTCGGCTCGCCCCGGTTTTCACGTCGGGTGACCTTTATCTATACCAGAACGGCGATTTCCTGCCTCGTTTCTTTCTCGTGGAGAGGGCGATCGTGCTCCCCAATGAGGCGGCTGTCCTGAAGGCCGTCAAAGACCGCAGCTTTCATCCGCTTTCTGGCGTGCTGCTCGCCGGGGGCGAGCTGCGGAAGGCGGGCGGTTTCAATCTCGGCTCGCTATTGCGCCAGTGGTCGATCGAGGGCGTTTCTGGGACGCCTCGCGGCGCGCGTCGTGTGGCGGCCGGCCCCCTGGGCGAAGTGATCGTTGTTCAGGCCGATCCTGGCGAGATAACGCTCGAGGTCCGGGCCAATCTGCCCACATTCTTGGTTGTCTCGGAGAACGACTATCCGGGCTGGGAGGCGTTCATAAATGGGGAGCGGTCGCCCATCTTGCGGGCCTACGGTTTTGTAAAGGCGCTCGCTGTCCCCAGAGGGAAGAGCGTCGTCAGGCTCGTGTTTGAGCCGAAGAGCGTTGGCATCGGTCTTCTTATCTCTCTCCTTTCGGCGATGGCTGTCTTCTGTGCGGCGATCGCTTTTCTGTCCTGCAAGCGTGTCGAGCCGCCGCCGGGCGACGAGCGCTGCGGCGGGGGATTCGTGTCGAGATGGGTGGTCATCTCGATTGCTGTTGGCCTGATCGTTGCTCCAGGGCTCCTCGGCCCGGAGGGCAGCCAGCGAGCTGCTGCTGGTCTGTATTTTGGCAACGTGGTCGCGAAGGTCTATTGCGATTCGGCGGCCGATGCCTTGCGACGAGGTGAGAACGATGCGGCCGCCGAGACCGCCAAGGCTGCGCTTGAGTTGACGCCCGACGGTGTTAGGGCACACTATCTGCTCGGAGCAGCGTTGTTTGGGCTCGAAGACTGGGACGGAGCTCGGCGGCAGTGGGAGCGGTGCTTGGAGCTTGAGCCCAAGTATTCGCCGGCGCTTCGCGGGCTTGCCGAGCTGGGCATGCGATTCGGGAGATAGGATGTTCTATTCACCACGGAAGAAACTTGCGGTTTTCAGGGCTGCCTTGTGGGGAGCAACGCAGTGCGGCAAGACCGAGACGCTGAAGGGCCTGATCTCGCAGCTACCGCGTGAAGTTACCAGGGGCAACTGGCTAGACTATGCGGACATTCCCGAGCGCGACACTGAGCTTTTCCTGGAATATGTCCCTGTCCGGCTCGGGCACATAAAGGAGGCTGACGTGATGCTGGAGCTCTTCGCGCCTCATGCAGATCAAGCTGGCCTCGAGGTGTGGCTAAAGCTCGTCTCCGGTGCGGACGGTATCATCATCGTGGTGGACTCGCGCACTTCTAGGCTCGCTAGAAACCTGGCCTCGCTCCGCCGGCTGCGGCAGCTGCTCGTTGCGGCCAATCGGTCGCTGGAGAGAATGCCCTCGGTCTGCCAGTTCAACAAAAGAGATGCGCCCGATGCTCTGCCGCTCGAGGTGCTGGAGAGGGCCATCGACCTCAGGATTGCGCCCGGGGTCGGGACGGTTGCGACGAGGCAGATGGGCCTCGTTGACGTGGTTCAGGTGTTGAGCAAGCTGCTTGTGCGGACGCTCTGAGCCGGCTGCGGCCAAGATGTTGTGGTGGCGACATATTAGAGCCCGAGATGTGCGACTTGTAGTCGCGATGCTGTGGGAATAATCCCGCAAGCCACACAATATCTTGATCCAGCTACAATTCGGGCTTGACTTCACACAAATTGTGCGTTTAGTATTCTTACAGGAAGTTAGGTGTTGTTTTTCTGTATTGTTGGTTTCTTAACCAAATGATGGAGGGATGGGGATGAAAGCAAGGGACCTTATGAACGAGGAGGTCGAGTTCATCGATGGGTCCAGGAATGTCGCGGACGCCGTCAGGCAGATGAACGAGCGCAACGTCAGCAGCCTGATCGTCCAACACCGGGGCATCGAGGATGCCTTTGGGATTGTGACTCGGAAGGATGTCGTCACTAAGGTCATCGCCACTGGCGCAGACCCTCACGCGACGAAGGTTGCGGACATCATGAGCAAACCGCTGGTGTTTGCGTCGCCGGGGCTTGAGCACAAGTATGCGGCCAGGCTTCTTGCTAACACGGGCTTCAGGCGGCTGCCGGTCTTCGATGGCAAGAACATAGTCGGGATGCTGTCGAACTCAGACATCTTCGCCGCCTTTTCTAAGACCATTTAGTCTCGCGACAACTGGCTCTTCTTTCTCCTTCGTACGGCCCCGCCGCCTCCGGGTGGCGGGGCCGTTCTGCTGGTGGCTGAAGATTGCTCAGCTCGCCTTGGGCCGAGTTCAGGCCCTCTTTTGGCCGCAGATAACCATCCTAAAACTGTGCTTGCTAAGTGGCACCTTGACGTTGTTTTCTCCGTATGCAGACGTAATCTGCAGCCCCAGTCGTGCAAGGATACCTGCCATCTCGCTATAAGTATAAAGCCGCACCCAGCCTTGTGAGCGGTGAAACCTAAGACCTCTCCACCGAACAGAGCAGACGTCCGTTCTGAGGCGTGACTCCTTACGATCGTAGCGAAACCGGTAAACCCCAATAGCCCCCTTGTCGAGCTGGAACTTGACGCACGGGCATCTTTGCATCGCCCAGCCGGCATTTATGACCCCTATGACGAATCTGCCGCCCGGAACAAGAACTCTCGCCAGCTCCGCCAGCATCGCCTCGTTGGCCTCGTTTGTCTCTTTGTATCCGATGCCACCCTCTGCCATGCCAATTATGCAATCGAACGAATGGGTGTCGAACGGTAACAGGCCGATGTCGGCGGTAACAAAGCTCGCTCTCGCGGAAGTAATCCTGGCCCGCTTCATAGCAAGTCGTGGCAGGACATGGGAGATGTCAACGCCAGTAACCAAAAACCCTCCTTCGGCAAGCAGAAGACTGTGCCGTCCGAACCCGCACCCGGCGTCGAGGAGGCGTCTTGCCCGCCCCGGACCGAGGACCTCCAGCAAAAACTTCACCTCCCGCGCGGTTATCTCGGGCTTTGCCCAGGGAGCATAGACGGCTCCCTCACCAATCTTATCTAGTTCGTCCTTCCACCAGCCGGGCGCAGTCCCTTTCGGCATCGTCATGGCCACAGAGTATTGCCCGGCCATGTTTGATGTCAATCGTGAGGGAAGCGGGCGAGAAGTTTTTGTGCTTTTGGTGCTTGACAAGCTTGGACAGTGGCACTAAATTGGGCTTCTGAGGAGGTCTGCTGGTGAGACCTCTGCAAGATTAAGCAGCCTTTGTGTGTGGTTGGGTTAGCCAAAGATGGGAGGATACCTGCTATGATGATGGCGCGTCGTTGTGCTCTGATTATATTGGTTCTAGCGCTTGCTGGGCTGCAGGCGGCCTGTATGCTGTTTTACAAACGTCCTGACGTGGAGTTGGAGGCCGCCTCAACGAGCATCTCTAACTCGAAGGAGGCATGTGCAGACATTTACGCCTCGGACGCCTTCGCGGAGGCGCAGGATAAGCTGAAAGAGGCGCAAGTGGCGGCTGACCACAAGGAGAAGGGCGCGAAGGACTTGGCGCTCGAGGCCAAGGAACTTGCGGAGAAATCGAAGGCCGATGCGATCAGGCGTGGCGATGAGTCGCGTGCGATAACGAGCAAGAATCTTGCCGAGTCGCGAGATGTACTTGCCAATGTTGACGCGGCGCTGAGCGAGCTTGGCGAGGACGCGGGTGGTGCGCTGTTCGTAAGTCGAATGGATTCACTGCGTGATTTGGAGGTGAAGACAGAGACTCAGCTGAGGGAGGCTGGCTGCAGTCTTCTGGCTGCAGAGGAGGGGAGTAAGACGCTTTTATCTGGGGCGAATGAGCTCTTGGCAGACGTTGAGAGCTACTCGTTCTCGGTAAAGGCCGAGCAGCAGCCGGTTGCCCCCATTTTACATTCGGTGGTCCAGGGCGAGTGCTTGTGGTGCATAGCGGGTTATTCGACAGTGTATTCTGATCCTTTTCTATGGCCGCTTATCTATAGCGCCAACCGGGACCAGATCAAGGACCCCGACCTGATCTTCCCAGGCCAGGTTTTTGAGGTTCCGAGAGATTCAACGGACGTGGAGAAGGCTGAGGCCAGGCACGAGGCGAGAACGCGTGGCCAGTGGAGTCTCTACGACGGGAGGTAGGCGTTCGAGAGGTCTGCGGCTTTGGGACGCGGTGGTTTTTGCGGCGTAGTGTGAGCCGCGTTCTTTGAGATGGAAAGAGTCGTAGATTTCACGGAGAATGAGAGCCTGCGAAGGCTGTTGGGTTCTTACGATTCGGGTTCCAATCTAATCGAGGACGAATTCGGCGTCGTCCTAATTTCCCGTGGCAGCAAGGTCAAGGTCCGCGGCGAGGACAGCAAAGTTCTTATGGTTGAGGATTTCTTGCGGAAGATGGCTCCGCTATTGCACAAACACCTTCAGTGTGATGATTCGCTCGTCGCTGATGCGGTCTATGCGTATCTAAATGACGCGAATGTTGATCTGCCGGGGCTTTTCTCTGAGCAGATAAGAGTTCCGTCTCGCGAGGCGGATATATACCCCAAGACGTCGAACCAAAAGCGCTACGTTCGGCTGATGAGGACTTCCGACATAGTTTTCTCGATCGGGCCGGCTGGGACGGGCAAGACCTACCTTGCGATGGCAATCGCGGTCTCGTCGTTTCTCACCAAGAGAGTGAAGCGGATTGTCTTGACCAGGCCTGCTATCGAGGCAGGAGAGCGTTTGGGCTTCTTGCCGGGCGATTTCAAGGAGAAGGTGATGCCGTATTTGCGGCCGCTTTACGATGCACTTTACGACATGATCCCCATGAACAAGGCGACTTACCTCATAGAGAATGGGGCGATCGAGATAGCGCCTCTTGCGTACATGCGTGGTCGGACGCTCAACGACAGCTTCGCGATCTTGGACGAAGCTCAGAACACCACCCCTGAGCAGATGAAGATGTTTCTCACTCGTCTGGGCAAGGGCTCGAGGGCGGTTATCACGGGTGACATAACGCAGATAGACCTGCCGGCGGCGCAGGTCTCAGGTCTTGTGCAGGTTCAATCTGTTCTGTCGTCCATTCGTGGCATAGAGTTCATCTATTTCTCGTCTGCCGATGTTGTCCGGCACAACCTGGTGCAGAAGATCATAGATGCCTACGAGGTGTTCGGTCGGCCGCCAGTTGTGGCGCCTGAGCCGGTTCCTCAGACTTCCTTTGACACGGGAAAAGGTGAGAGCGCTGCTGGCTGATTTGGCGTAGCGTTTGTGGCAATCAGCAGGCACTGAAAATGAAAAAGAATGGCTCCAAGCACAAACCTAAAGGCCTGGTGCAGAATTCAGAGCCCCCTGACCGGCGTTCATCAGGGACTTCGCCTCCTGTCGCAAGACTGAGGGCGCTATTTGCCCAGAACCGCGTTCAAAGCGCGGTGATAGCATGTGTGGCGATAGCTCTTCTCACTGTTTTGCTCGTTCCCAAACGGCACACGATAGACCTGAAGCTGTTTCCCGTCGGGGAGATCGCAAGGCAGGATATCTGGGCGCCCACCGAGATCACTGTCGAGGACGAAGAGACGACAGTGGCCAAGAAAAAGGCCGCGGTTGCGAATGTGCCCTCCGTATATGACTTCGACGAGCGCGCCTTCTCCCAGACGACTAGAGCGATAGGCTTGACGTTCCGGGCTCTTCGAGCTGGTATCGAGAAGCGCAACGAGTTGCTGCGATCGCTTCTGCAGCCGGCGGCACCGGAAGGTGAGGGCAAGCAGGCGAAGTTGGCGGAGGATGTATCCGCCAAAGGCACAAAGGAGAAGTTATCCGGGCCTTCGGAGGCGCCGGCTCGGCCCGAGGTGAAGCCGACGATTGCAGACTTACATGAGGAGTTCAAGCAGTTGCTGGGGATCGATGTGTCCCCGGATGAGTTTGATCAACTAGTTGTATCTGGCCTCGACGTTTCAGTCGAGGACTGTGTTGTCAAGGCATTTGAGGACGCTAGCAAGGACGGGGTGGTTGGCGACAAAGCGCTTTTGCTGAGCAATTCTGAGAACGGCATCATTATGAGGCAGGTTGGCAGCGGCACAGCGAAGTCGCTTGGTGCGAGCTCGCTCTTCAGGGTCTCGGATAGCCAGGAGGCTCGAGCCAGGGCTGTTAGGTTTGTAAAGTCGGAATGCCCTGGCTCCAGCAAACTGCGCGCCGTTCTTGCCTCGGTCGTCTCGCGTCTTGTCAAGCCGACTCTCACGTTCAACAAGAGCGAGACAGAGAAGGCCAAGCAAGATGCCATGGCGGCCGTCGAGCTTGTTTATTTCAAGATCAAAAAAGGGCAGATGATCATCCGGGCGAGGGAGATGGTTACTCCTAAGCAGAGCCGGCTTATCAGGGAGATTTCCAAAAACATCCAGCCTCGTCGGCGTGTGAACTCGGCTGTCGGGACGCCGCTTTTTTTGGCGATTGTGGTCATCCTTCTCAGCCTTTCGGGCCGGCGGTTTGGGTTTGAGGCGGCATCGGGGTGGAAGAATCAGCTGCTGTTCTGGACAATCGCCATGCTGACTCTGCTTCTCTCGAAGGGCTTTTTGTGGGGCATCAGGAGCTTTGCAGATGCGATTGAGCAGTTCCCGTTCAACCAACAGGAGTGTTACTATTTCGCAGCGCCTCTTGGGCTTGGTGCGGTCTTGGCCACGCTTCTTCTGGGGAAGCGTTCGGGCCTGGCGGCCACGATTGTGTGTTCTGCGTTCGTGCCGCTTCTTTTCGGTAATTACCCCGTGATCATCATGGCGACATTTCTCTCCGGAGTGACCGTGGTGTTCGTAGCCGGAAGGTATGGCAGCGGTGCAGTTGTGTTCAAGATGGGCCTGTCGATCGGCGTGGTTGCCGCGGCGACGGTCCTTTCGATGCAGCTGCTTGACGCGAACGTCAAGTTTAGTCAGACAGGTTACTTCAACGCGCTTTGTGGTTTTGGACAGGGGCTGGTTGTGATCGCTTTTGCGGGGATTTTCTTGCCGATCTTAGAGCTTGTGTTCGGGGTCTGGACGAAGTCCAAGCTGCTTGACCTTGCCTCCAGCGACAGGCCGCTAATCAAGCGGCTCATGATCGAGGCGGGCGGCACGCACAATCACAGCCTCAGGGTTGGGGAGCTGGCACGCAGCGCGTGCGAGGATGTGGGCGCAAACGGCGTCATCGCGTTGGTCGGCTCGTACTATCACGACATCGGGAAGCTGAAACGGCCAGGCTACTTCATAGAGAACACCCCGGTAGGAGGCGAGAACCCCCACGACCGTCTGAAGCCGGCCATGAGCGTGCGGGTTCTTATCGAGCACGTAACTTATGGACTTGAGCTCGCACGGAAGAAGAAGCTGCCGCCGGTCGTCCAAGACATAATTGAGCAGCATCACGGCAAGTCCCTGATGAAGCCGTTCTATCACAAGGCGCTGGAGGCGGCCAAGCGAACGGGGGAGAAGGTGGAGGAGTCGGAGTTCCGCTACCCTGGCGTTAGGCCCAAGACCCGGCAGGCGGGGATCATAATGCTGGCCGATTCAGTTGAGGCTGCGTCCAGGGTCTTGATCGACCCCACACGGGACAAGATCTCCAAGATGGTCGATAGGGTTGTTTCGTGGTATGTCGAGGACCGCCAGTTGGACGAGTGCGACCTCTCGCTGCATGACATTCAGAGATGCAAGGAGAGCTTTGTGCACGTTCTGCAAGGAATGCTTCATTCCCGCATTGAATATCCTGAAGACCAGCCGGCTGGGCCGGTGCAGAGCGAGGAGGTTCGGTAGTCGTGGAGTCGGTGCTACTTGGTGTCATGGGGATTCGACGAAAGTGATCGAGGTCATCTTGGATGCGGGTGTGGACGGCGTGAGCGAGCGTCATGCCCGAAACATAGTTTCGCAAGTGCTGAGTATGATCGGCAGGAGCGGCGCCTCGTTGAACGTGCTCTTCAGCGGGGACGAGAGGATTCGGGAGCTGAACAAGAGGTTCAGAGAAGTCGACGCTCCGACTGATGTGATGGCCTTTCCGTCGGGGGACGATAGCGCCTTTCTTGGCGACGTCATCATCTCGGTTGAGAGGGCGCAGGCACAGGCCGTAAAGCTAGGCCACAGTCTTGAGGATGAGCTCGAGGTGCTTCTCGTGCATGGTATCCTGCACTTGGTTGGATACACTGATTACGACGATTCGAGCAGAGCCATGATGTTTGAGAAAACAGATCAGATCATAAAGCAACTTATATATTCGAGAACTGGGAAGGTGAATAGAAGTGGAGGATGACCAAAACGCAGGCAACATAAGTCTGCTCATGAAACTCAAGAACCTAGTCAAACGCCACAGAGCACCGCAGAAGTCGGAGCCGGTCCACGATAGAATAGTCTCGCTGATTGAGCGCACGATTGGGAGCTCTTCTCAGATTGATGTCAGTGTGCTGAGGATGATCGGCAGCGTGCTGGAGTTCAGCGACAAGATAGTGCGCGAGGTCATGGTTCCTCGTGTCGAGATGGTCTGCGTGGAGGCAGCCGCGGGAGTTCAGGAGTTGAAGCGTGTAATGGCCGAGGAGGGCTACTCGAGAATCCCGGTCTTCGAGGACAACATCGACAACATAGTCGGCCTCGTTCACGTCAGGGACCTCATCCGGCAGGAGATCATCCACGGCAGCGAGCCTTTCGAGATATCGAAGATAATGATGAAGCCTTTCTTCGTGCCCGAGACCAAGAAGGCCAGGGACCTTCTGGCCACGTTTCGGACGGATAGGAACCTCATGGCGATCGCAGTCGATGAGTATGGCGGCACTGCGGGGCTGATCACGATAGAGGACCTGCTGGAGGAGATAGTTGGCGAGATACGGGGTGAGTTTGAGCCTGAGCTGGAAGAGCCCATCAAGGTGCTCGACGAGAACACTATCGTCGCGGACGGGAACACGGACCTCGACCTGCTTCAGGAGCACGTCAAGCTCTCCGTAGAGAACCCGGACTTCGACACGCTTGCCGGGTTCATACTTGATCATATTGGCTTTGTTCCTGCCGAGAAGGAGAGCTTTGACTTCGACGGGCTTCGCTTCACTGTGCTCGAGGCGGACGAACGGCGGATTCTGAAGGTCAAGATCGAACGCCTACAATCTGAAACCGATGCCGAGCACGACGAATAGAATGCTAGTTACTGACGCTTTGTCGGGGCGGTGACTCAGAATCCCCCATAGCAGCTTCAGCATCAATAAACTGGAGGCACAATGACTTACACGAACATCCTCTATGAAAAGAAGGGGCACATACTGGTCCTCGCGATCAACCGCCCAAAGGCGCTGAACGCGCTCAACGCCGAGACGCTGAACGAGCTTGATGACGCGATCCAAAAAGCCAAAGATGACGACGAGATACGGGCCATCGTTCTGACCGGCGTGGGTGAGAAGGCGTTCGTTGCCGGCGCGGACATAGGCGAGATAGTCGGCCTGGACAGGGTGTCAGGGGAAGCTTTCTCGAGGCGCGGTCAGGAGCTATTCCTGACGATCGAGAACCTCGGCAAGCCTGTCATTGCGGCCGTCAACGGTTTCGCGCTCGGCGGAGGCTGCGAGCTTGCAATGGCGTGCACGATCCGCATTGCCTCAACCAACGCCAGCTTCGGACAGCCAGAGGTCAAGCTCGGGCTAATCCCAGGCTACGGCGGAACGCAGCGGCTGACGCGCCTCGTGGGTAAGTCCAACGCGATGCAGATGATGCTGACCGGCGAGATAATCTCTGCACAGCGGGCCTACGAGATTGGCCTGGTCTCAAAGATAGTCTCGCCCGATGCACTAATGCAGGCCGCGGAGAAGCTTGCGAGTAAGATCATCTCGATGGGCCCGCTGGCTGTTGCGGCCTCGATTGAGCTAGTTAACAAGGTTTACGAAGAGCCGCAGCTTTCTGATGGCCTGAGACGCGAGGCAAATCTGTTCGGGGCCATCTGTGCAACCGAAGATGCCAAGGAGGGCACAAGCGCCTTCCTCGAAAAGCGCAAGGCCGCGTTCAAGGGGAAGTAGGGCAGCCAGCATTCCCGTAGCATTCTTGGGGCTGCGCTATCGGGGTCTAGCGCGAGGAGGGGACGTTTCTTGGCAAGCTTGACGCCAGATGCCGCATCATCTCGCCACGCGCCGACGGACTCAACAATCGCCACGACTGTGGCAGCCGTGACGCCTCACTACTCGAAGTTTTTCACCTACGACATGCTGGGCGTAACAAACGAGCACATCGCCCACACAGAGCCACAGCCCAACCCCATCGTCGCGCTTGACATCGAGGCGACCGGCCTCTATCGGCCCGACGGCCTCGTCGAAAACATCCTGATAACCAGCTACTTAAAGAGCGACAACGAATACATCATCCGCCAAAATCCCACGCTCGTCATCGAGGGCTACGACATCGCCTTCAAGGACGCCGGCTACAAGCGCTTCCGCCTCCCCACCGACGACTTCGTTCAATACTGCTTTGCCAAGCGGCCGGTTGAGTTCCTGCCGTAGGGCATATCGCACCCAGCTTGCCTGCTCAGGCGCACGTAGTATGATGAATGCTGGACTCTTTCGTTAAATAGAGGAATGCGAGAATGTCATCTTGTTCGGACAGGGATTTCATTTGGCGCAAGTTGGGCTTCTGCCTCGAATGGTGCTGTAAACGCCTTGTGACAGCAGGTTATTGGAAAGGTGTATTGCCTTCGGACAACCTCTTTGATCGATTGAAGTACCCCACATGTGAAACGGGAAGAGGGCACGAAGTCGTTTCTCGTATTGCGATTCGGGCGTTCCTAGTCATGGTCGTTGTGACTCTCGGTCTTTCGCCGCTCCCCTGGCCTTCGTATCTGGTGGATTCTGCCAGGTATCTCCAGAGCGCGTTGGCTCAGTCCGTGGCGGCCCTGTTGGCGGTGTGCTTCACCGTAGCATTTGTAACATTCCAGGTCGCCTCATCGGGACCGACGCCGAGGGCTGCGCGGGTAATTCTCCGAAGTCCTGCTCTGTACACCCTCTTGGCAATGGGAGGATCGACTATCCTCTTCTCGCTTGCGTTCCTGGTATTGATACCGACACCGGATGACCTGCCTGAGGATGCATTCCTGATTAGATTGTCCGTCTCGGCAGCCGCTACCGGAGTCCTAGCAGGCTTCTGCATACTTGTGTTGACTGTCCTCTTCTTCGTTTACGCGCTGGACTATTTGAGACCTGAGACGGTTGTGGAAATGCACACGCGACTTCTCAAAGATCAACAACTGATGTTGACGGATGCAGACGACCCGCGCCGTTTATCCCTCGAGATCAGAGAGGAGCTGTTAGAGTTGGTCAATCTTGGCGAGAACCTGATAAGGCGGGATGATCGAAGGGTCTTCAGCCTGTTCATGGAGCGATTGAGTGAATGCTTTGGCCAGGCCCTCCAAGTCTGGGATAGAACCCAGCTTCAACAAGACTTCGAACTCAGATCTTTGGCGCTTGATGTGATCACTGCTTACACCGTTTACACCTTTACTCCGTTGATTGATCGTGTCGATTCCCTTTGTGTCGAAGGAATATCCCAATTACCAGCTCAAGATGTGGAGAAGAAGTGGAGCCAACTTGAGAGGGATTGGCTGAGTCCTGTTTTCACGGCTGCCGAATCACAGTTAGACATTTGCTTGGCAGCGGAGACTGTCAAACCACTGGAAATGACCTTGAGTATTCTGGGCTATCTGAGCAACGCGTACAAACCCAAATTCATTAGGAGTTTCCTGCCTAAATGGGGGAGGGAAGTCGCGTCATCTATTCAGAAGCTCGATCGTGCCGCTCAGGGCGCGAAGCTGGAGCACATTCGGGTCCTGATGAATGACCTCGAAGAGATCATAAGGCTCTGCTTCGTCAACAATGTGGATGAGAAAGAGAAGCTCCTTGATGCGATGCTTCTGGAGACACTTGATGATAGCGGAGATACAGCGCCCATGTTCAAGCACTGGGAGGGACCCGAGGGCCCTGTTGGAGTGAAGATGCAATATATTGACTCGGTTCGACAGATCTTCTGGCGCGCCTTGTTTGAGGTCGCTGGCCCGGTATTTGATCCAGATCTTAAACCTTGGCCACGTTGGCAGACGAAGATGGACTATGTGGGGTACGTCGCGAAGCTCTCCGATGTTGAAGTGACATGCGGCTTTCCCAAATCGTCATTCCTCGAGGATATCCTGCAGGACGTATGGCGTGAAGGTCTAAGACATTGGAGAATGCGAGATAACGGTCCCAGAGAATACACCGGCACCCAATACATCACGTTTTGGCTTTGGCTGAGAATCTACCTCGCTGAGGGTTTAGGAATCTGGCCGGTGAGGAACTCCGCCGCCGGATCCTCGCTCGACCAGAAGCTTCTCACGGTGTTAGATCAAGCCATTGAGAATATGACCATGGACTCATCGGTGTGGTTCTTTTTGACCGGGACTGATAGGAACGCCCCTGACTCTAACAGAGTCTCTAAGCAAGCAGTGAACAGATCTCTTGACGCACTGAGCAAAGCGATTCACGGAGGCGATAGCACGCAAGCCTCCGAGGACGGCGCATAGACCAGCTCGTAAGGCCATCACCCCAATCCCAGTTGCCCTATCGCCTTCTCTAGCTCGTCGGCGAGCAGCTTGCCTGGCTTCAGCACGGCCCTCTTGGCCCAGTGTATCTCAGCTCCACGGTGAGGGCATTTCATTCCAGCTCACCCTCGCTCTTATTGTCCCGAAAACGCAGCGTCTCGTTTTCCGGCGCGTTGCGCTTGGCCTTCGGCGCCTTTTTGAACGTAGGATTGCAGACCTATTGATGCGAAGGGTAATACGCAGGCCAGCAGGCACAAACGCCCAATACAAGTCGCATTAGCCTACAGAATCAAACCAGACAATTAGTCAAAGCGGAAACTCAGGCTAGCGTGAAAAAGGCTTCTGCGGTTGACTGCTAATCTAAGCAGCAGCCCTCCGGCAGAACGTTATTCGCCCTTCTTCTCCGCCTTGGGCTTTTCCTTGGATTCTTCTTTCTTTTGCTGTTCTTCAGATTTGGCCTCTGACTTAGGCTCTGCCTCCGCAGCAGGTTTTTCCTTGGCTTGTTCGCCCTCTTTCGCGTCCGGCTTGGGCGTTTCGGCGGCTTCTGCTGCCTTCGCCTTCTCGGGGGCCTCTTTCGCCTGCGCAGCCGCAGCCGCATCCTGTTCCTTCTTTTCCTTCAGAGCCTGCCTTGCCTGCTCATCTCGTGCCAGCTGGTCAGCTGTCTTCAGGATTCTGAACTTGTAGGATTTAAGAGATGATTTTGCCCACAACTTCGCTCCCTTATAGACGCCAACCTGGAGGTAATGCGGGCGGCCGTCTGCGGTAACATTGCCATTGGTCTGGTAGCTAAGCACGGCGCCTCTTGCACGAACGCTTTTTGAGATGCTCTCGTAAGTATCTGGCAGCGATTCTTCCGTGGGGGCGGTAAAGACCTTGCCATCTGTCTCGCGGCAGATTCGAGAGAAGGTTCTTGTATCAGCCTCAGGGCCGAGCGCCACGAAGAAGATTCTTATGTTGTGCTCTTTTGCGAAGCTTATCGCCGTGAACCATTCCCGGACGCTGTTGTTATCCTCGCCGTCGCTCAGAACGATTATTACTTTCGCAGCATCACGGTAGGTGGGGTAGAACTTGTCGCTGGCGTCGGCCACAGCGTCGTATATAGCGGTCTGACCACGAGGCTCTAGGTTTGCGATCGTTTTCTGAATCAGCTCAGTGTCGTTGGTGAAATCCTGAACGACTGGTGTGTAGCCGCGCCAACTATTGAACTCCATGACCATTACTTTGTCGTCCGGGCCCAGCCGTTCAAGATACGCCTTGACGCCCTCGGCCACCCTCTCCATTCGGCCGCGCATGCTACCGCTCGTGTCAATAAGGAAGACGGTTGCGATCATGCGAGAGGACTGCAGGGTGAAGTCAGTAATCGGTATCTCATCCTCGTAAAGCCTTAGCGTGAGGTCCCCGTTCAAAGAGATCTCCTCACCAGTGTAGTAGCGAAAGGCTACCTCGCAGTTGACCGTCGGAAAGTTGGAGATGTCTAGGTTGACGATCTTGAGAACCGCCGGCTTGAAGCCCGGGAGAAACTTGGTCTCAGAGTGAGCAAGCGGCGATATTAGAAGCAAACAGATTACTGCAAGAACTAATGCCTCATACGTAAGGAATGCACGCTTCGTGCGGTTCATCACGGTCTCCTTTCAAATTGTGAGAGCACGGTCTGAGATGCAACTGAGACTTTCCCATCTAACAGCCCGCCTTCCCTTCATTACTAGACAAGGTATCATAACTATCTCGTTCAAATCAACCCGCGCTCGGCCGCAGAACCATGTCCTCTGTCCAACGTGTAGCGCGGGCCCAGACTAAGCCAGCAGTGAGTCCAGCCCCATCTCTGCCGGAATCGTCCTATGAATGAGCCAATGCTGATCATCCGCTGAGGGGAAATCCGATCTGTAATGCGCTCCTCTGCTCTCAGTTCGCTCTGCCGCGGCAAACCGGATAGCGGCCGCGGTATAAAACATGTTTCTCGCCTCCAGCGCAGCAGGGTCCGGAAGCGTTATCTCCGCAAGGAAGGCAAGCCTTGACAGCACCGCACGGGCACTCTCGAGCCCCGCGAAGTCCCGTATTATGCCCACGTTCTCCCACATCATCTCCCGCATCTGCTTCTTTGCCTCGCCGATTTCGTTGAGAGAGATATCTGATCTCAAAGCGAGCTCGTGCACGAGACCTCGAATGAGCGACTCAGGAGGTCCAGCTGAACGCGCAAGCAGCTCTTTGGCCGAATCGCCAGCTCGTTTGCCAAATACTATCCCCTCGAGAAGGGAGTTGGAGGCGAGGCGGTTTGCCCCGTGGACCCCGGTGCCCGCAACCTCGCCGCACGCGAACAGCCCCGGCAAAGAGGCCTTGCCGTTCTTGTCCGATCGCACGCCGCCCATGATGTAATGCGCCGCGGGCCGGATCGGCAGCAAGTCCCTGTCGGCGCGCAGGCCGACCTTCAGACAGGTCTCGTATATCCGGGGAAAGCGCTCTTGAACAAAGCCCGACTTAAGATGTCTCAAGTCAAGATACATTTCATCGCTGCCCGACTCATGGATCTCCGTGACTATGGCGCGTGAGACGACGTCCCGGGGGGCAAGTTCCGCCTGAGGATGAGCCCTTAGCATGAAGCGTTCGCCCTTGGCGTTTAGCAGGACACCACCCTCTCCTCTCATCGCCTCGGAGAGAAGAAATGTGGGCACACCTTTCTTGTAGAGTGCTGTTGGATGAAACTGCACAAACTCCATGTCCGTGAGCTCCGCGCCAGCTCTGAAGGCGATCGCTGGGCCGTCCCCGGTTGAAACCTCTGGGTTGGTCGTAACAGAATAAACTTGCCCAGCGCCGCCCGTCGCGAGAACCGTTGCCTGGGCCTCGACACAGACTAAGCAAAAACGCTGCTGGCCAACAAGAATGAACGCACCACAACATGTGCCTTCGTGGACCAAGAGATCGATCGTGAATGCGTGGTCGAGAAATGTTATGTTCTCGTGTGGTTTGGCCTTTGCTAAAAGGGCGCGCTCGATCTCCGCCCCGGTCGAATCGCCATGCGAATGGATCACGCGCCTTTTACTATGTGCGCCCTCAAGGCTGAACCACAGCTTCCCGTTCTCTGTGTCAAACGAGGCGCCCCATTCGATCAGTTCTTCTATTCGTGTGGGGCCTTCTGTAACCAGTATTCGGACGGCATCCTTTTCGCAGAGCTCCGCGCCAGCCCTGAGAGTGTCCTGCTCATGAAAAACTATTTCGTCATCGTCGCTTAACGCCACCGCTACGCCGCCCTGAGCGTACTCGGTGCTACCCTCGGACAGCGCGGACTTAGCAAGGACCACCACATCGCCCGCATCGGCTAGCGCTATTGCCGCTCTCAGGCCGGCCACGCCGCTGCCGATCACGAGGAAATCAGTCCTGAGAAGCTCGTAGTTCACTGCTTCCTACCGCTGCGCTTCAATCTTACCGGGGTGCGAGCACGGTCGGCCACTGAGGCGTAACGCTGTCTGGAGATGGTGGACATGAGATTCATCCAAGCCATGCCGCTGCCGCGTGTGGAATCCAGCGCTTGAGGCGGCTACCACAGAAGTGGTTTGGGTTCTGTTGGGGCGTTATCACTGCATCGCCTCGAGGTCAGCTTGCGCCCTTTTCTTCAAGGATTTTGCGCACAGTAATTTTCAATTCGCTTAGATCGGATGATTTGACAATGTAGGCATCGGCGGCCCACGTCCTAAAATCGTCCTGATAGCTGCTGTAAGCAGTGTTCAGGATGACAGGGATCGATTTATCGCTTGTCATGATTTTTTGGAGCGTGTCCAGCCCGTCAAGTCCCTCCATCCTAATGTCGAGAACAATGATATCCGGCCTTTTCTCCGCGATGTTCTTAACCGCCTCTTCTCCCGAGCCGGCGAGTGTAACCTCCCAGCCTTCGTTTGAGAGCTCCTCCTCGTAGAGCATTCTCAAAGCAGCGTCATCATCCACAATCAGCACCGTAGCCATATCGGATCACCACCTTTCGGTTTTTTCAAACAACAGTCATGCCTCGTGAGCGAGCTTCGCTAGGGGTGTTGGTTTCTTAGTCTCTACTTTTCTTATTGGGATGGTCAACCGGAACGTTGAGCCCTGGCCGACCTTGCTCTCCATGGAGATGCTCCCTGACATGGCCTCAACGATCCTGTTGGCAAGAGGCAGTCCCAGACCTGTTCCACCGGGGCTCGATGTGTAGAAAGGATTGAATATGAACTCCTTCTCACTCTCCTTTATGCCAACACCTGTATCGGAAATCGATAGCTGAAGATTCCCATCCTGACGGACGGACGAAACAGTGATTGTGCCCCCATCAGGCATCGACTGTATCGCGTTTTGAAGCAGGTTAATAAAGACTTCCTTGAGCTTCTGTCGATCGAGCAGCATTAGCGGAAGGTCATCCTTAAGGTTTTTAACTATCCTGATCGATTTCTTCTCACATTCCGATGAGATCAGGTTCAGTGTCTCCATGATGAGAAAAGTGATGTTTCCAGGCTCATAGCGCGGCGTCTCATCCATCGTCATTTTCAGAGCGTTGTTGAGGAGTTGCTCAAGCCGCGACACCTCGTCTGCGATGATCTGAGCATTATCGTGGAGCTCGCCTTGCTTAGGAAGCTTCTGAACCAAGACCCGAGCAAATCCCCCAATCAACGTCATCGGGTTCCTTATCTCATGGGCGAGGTCGGCAGTGAGGCGACCCATCTGCGCCAACTGCTGCGACCGAGCTATGATCTGCCGCTGCGAGCGAAGCCTCTTGTGTGCCTTGTCCAGGTCTGTTACCTGGCGGCGGAGCTGATCGTTCAAGGCGGCGGTATGGATAGCGATCGCTACGAATGATGTGAAGGGTGCGATCGGCTCGAGGTCCTCATCGGGTATTGGGGCTCGCGTGACGAAATTGTCAACTACTACGACCCCAATCCTGCGCTCGTCCTTTACGAGTGGGAGCACGGCGAACGCATTAGTCTTGATCCCCTCGGCAATCGGCCACGCCCGTTTGTCCGAAGAGACGTCTGGAACGTTTATGATCATGTTTTCCATAAGCGATTGGACCAGGACATTATCTTGGCTGTTGAGCCGGAACCTAATCGGTTTCACGGCCTGGTTGATCTTGCTCTCCAGCCATATCTTATCCCATACCCTCATCAGCTCCTTGAGCGGCCTTTTTTCCTTTGGGAAGCGTCCCCAGATGCGCATGGCCTCCTCGTGGTCGTAGGGGCCTACGGCCATCTTGCCCGCAAGGAACTCCTCTGTGCTATTCACAAGAAAGAGGAACGCTCTATTGAAGCCAAAGCCCTCGCCAGCTGTTAGCGCGGTGAGCACCATATAGAGAACCTGCTCGAGCTCATAAGGCCCCAGAATCGCCTCGCTTATCTCCTGGACAGACCGCAGTCTCGCTATCTTTTGCCCAAGAATCTTGTTAGTTTCTTTGATCGAGATATGATAGGAATACAGGTTGTTGACCATTCGGTCGAATGTGGCCAATATCGCTTTGTCTGCTATTCGCCGTCCGTCCGCTCTTCTCCTGACCTCGAGGTAAACAGGACACCGGGAGCAGGTCATCAAGAACCTGTTCTCAAACGGTCGGTTCTTTCCCTCGCAGAACGTGTTATCTACAAGCCAACATGCGACGCCGGGATTCTCGTAGAGCGCGCATTGTGTGGCCTTGCATTGCTTAACCTCCCAGCATCGCGGAAGCGCGGGCTTACTTTGCTCGTCGGACATCCTGTTTTCCCCGAAGTCTAGACCACCACCAAGTGTTTTCCTCGACCGTATCGCAAAGCAACCACCGGCCGCCCCTCTTGACCAGAGTGTAGTTGCTGTCCGCGAAGAGGCAATCACGCATCAGCCGGTCGGAGGTCAAGAGCATGCCCCGAAGGAAGCCATGGCGCATGAACGCCTCGCTCGCAAACGCCGAGCATGACGGATACATGCGGCACGAAGTTGCATCAATGGGTGAAATGAACTTTTGGTAGAACCTTATGAGGTGGCAGCAGGCCGTAGCCTTCGATTGGCCACAGCGGGCCCCTTCCTGCCCTATGGGGTGGCTCGCGGCTCCGAACACGCTCTGGGCTGTCAAGCAGATGACAAGCAAGAACGCCAAACCGAGGCTATCAACGCAGTAGATTGTTATCCGGTTGAGCATTGGAACTGCCCTCGATGGTCAACAGCTACTGCCTGCCTGAGTGAGCGCGGATTACGATGGTTCCGTCTTCTCTAACGAAACGACACAGGTTACCGCCGCCCGAGTATGCGACCATGCTGCCATCCACCGTTGCCCCGCCTCTATACATACAATAGATTGCTTTGACTCTCTTCACGAACCTAACTGTCTCGCCGTAAGGCGGGATGGCGCCGTAGCGGTCAACCGCCCCGCAACCGGCGTTGTAGGCAGCCAGCGCCAGGTCGAGCTCGTGATTGTATTTTTCAAGAAGCATTCTAAGATGCCTCACGCCGGCGTCAACGTTCCCCGCTGGATCGTAGTAATTCCTGAGCCCGTAAAGGCGTGCCGTGGCAGGGATAAGCTGCATCAGCCCCCTCGCTCCTTTAGGTGATATAGCATAGGGATTGAAATTGGATTCGACCTTCACGAGAGCCATCACAAGCTCTGGGTCAAGGCCGTATTGCCCGGCGGTGCCCCTGATCAAAGAGCTCAGCTTCGCATACGTGAACCTACGGCCACCGAGGCCCGGCTGTTCGGACGGCTGATAGGCGCAAGAGTCGCTCCCTCCAAACTGCTGCACCGAACTCATCTTAACGATCCGGATCACACCATCCGCACCCGCAATCGAGGCAAGCTCGGCCCAGGACTGCGTAACCCCAACGCCCACCAACAGCCCAAGCGCCAAGGTAACCACAATCGCCGTTCCTCGTATCCCCCCGTCAAATGGCATCAACTACTCTCCTCTTCACCTGCCAAAGCCTCTGAAACCACTTCGCTAACCTGCGAAAGCGACTCGTCAAGCCGCTCGGGGCGCGAGCCACCGGCCTGCGCCAAGTCCCTACGCCCGCCGCCGCTGCCGCCAACGCCCGCGGCAACCTTCCTTATGATATGGCCTGCGTCTAGCCTGTTTGTCAAGTCTTGGGTAACCGAACATATCAGGATGACCTTGTGTTTGGCAACAGCGCCGAGGACCGCGACCCCGTGAAAGCCTGAGTCCTTTAGCCCATCGCAAAGTCTGCGCAGGAAATCGGCATCCTCCTCACCCATGTTAGCGGTCACCAGCTTGACGCCGTCCACCTCCGCCGCTCCCCTCACGAGATCGCTCACCTTTGACTTAATGAAGAGCTCCTTCGCACGAACCAGCTCTTTTCGCAAGGACTTGACCTCATCGATAAGCGATTCCACACGCTCAGGGACGCTCTTAACTGGCGTCTTGAGTTTCTCGGAGACTCCCTGAAGCTCACGCAGCCGCCGATTGTCATATTCCAGAGCTTTCTCGCCCGTAAGCGCCTCAACGCGTCTCACACCCGCCGAGACGCTGGAGGCGCTCAGCACTCTGAACAGCCCTATGCACCCCGTTCGGTCCACGTGCGTGCCACCGCATAACTCCCTGCTGAAACCGCCTGCGTCAACCATCCGAACGACGTCGCCGTATTTCTCCCCAAAGAAGGCGAGCGCGCCTGATGCCGTTGCCTCATCGAACGACATCTGCTCAGCAATCACCTGCGCGTCGTCTCTTATCTTCTCGTTCACTTGCGATTCTATCATCTCAAGCTCGCGCTCCGAGACCGGCCCAAAATGAGTGAAGTCGAAACGGAGCCTGTCGGGCTCAACTAGAGACCCAGACTGCTTGACGTGATGCCCAAGAATGGAGCGCAATGCGTAATTCAGCAGGTGAGTTGCTGTGTGGCTTCTCGCGATTGCCTGCCTCCGCTCGCAATTGACCTGGCATCGGACGCTATCGCCGGCGATCATTTTGCCGGTCAGCACACCACGATGGATTATGGCGCCTCGCGCGGTTTTATGGACGGACGAAACCCTAACAACAGCGTTTTCAGAGACTATTTGACCGGTGTCCGATACCTGGCCGCCAGACTCAGCATAAAAAGGCGTCCTGTCCAGCACGAGCTGAACCTCGTTGCCCGCCGTGATGCCCCCCATTGTCGACTCGACACGGCATTCGCCAATATCGAGGTTCTGATAACCCGCAAAACGCGACGGACCAAGGTCGGCGTGCGAGGCGTCCTCGGCCTGTGCCTCGAGTTGTCCGCTTGTCGCGGTCCTTGCTCTTTCCTTCTGGCCAAGCATCGCTCGCTCAAAACCTCTCTCATCGACGGAGAGCCCGTTTTCCTTCGCGATGTCGCGCACGAGTTCGAGCGGGAACCCGAACGTATCGTAAAACGAGAAGACGCGCTCGCCGTCAAGCATCGTGCCGCCGGCCGCTTTAACCTCCTGCACATACTCCTCAACTTGCGGCATCGCTCGATTTAGAGTGCCCTGAAACCGTTCTTCCTCGCTTTTGATGACCTTCGTTATCATCTCTTGCTGGGCGTGAAGCTCCTGATAAGTGCTTCCCATCTGCGAGATGACTTCGGCGGCCAGCTTGAACAGAAACGGCTCGTGAAGGCCAAGAACCTGGCCAAACCGAGCGGCCCGGCGGATGAGTCGGCGAAGAACGTAGCCCCGGCCTTCGTTGGCGGGCGTGATACCGTCAGCAAGTAGAAAGCAGTGAGACCTGATGTGGTCCGATATTGCCCTGAATGCTATGCCCTCCTGCCCTTCGCCTGTTACCTGCACCTCGCATAGTTCGCTCAAAGCTCGTTTAATCGGGACGAAGAGGTCAGTATCGAAGATCGACTGTTTGCCCTGGCAGACGCAGGCGAGTCGCTCGAGGCCCATGCCAGTATCGACTGACGGCGCCGGAAGTGGATGCAAGACGCCATCCGAGTCACGATCGAATTGCATGAAGACCAAGTTCCATATCTCAGAGAAGCGATCGCAGTCGCAGCCCGGCGCACAGTCGCGATTCCCACATCCAACATCAGCCCCGAAATCGAAGTATATCTCGCTGCACGGTCCACACGGCCCCACATCACCCATCGACCAGAAGTTATCCTTCTCGCCAAGCCCGACGATGCGGTCCGCGCTCACGCCAATATCTTCCCAAAGGCGTCGCGACTCGTCATCTTTCTCATAGACGGAGATCCAGAGTCGGTCGGCGGGGACGTTAGCGACTTGCACCATGAACTCCCAGGCAAACTCTATGGCCTTCTCCTTGAAGTAGTCGCCAAAGGAGAAGTTGCCCAGCATCTCGAAGAAAGTGTTGTGCCTCAGCGTGTATCCGACCTGTTCCAGGTCGTTGTGCTTGCCCGATACGCGCAGGCATTTCTGGCTCGAGGTGGCCCGACGATAGGGCCTCCTGTCTTTGCCGAGAAACGTATCCTTGAACTGGACCATCCCGGCGTTCGTGAACAGGAGTGTTGGGTCCTTTGCGGGAATGAGGGGGGCAGACCGCACGAGCTTGTGCCCTTTGTCTGTGAAGTAGCCCAGGAACAGGTCTCTAAGCTCACTCGCCGTTTTCATTCTCTGCACCAAATTCGCTCGATAGTCGTTCGTTGATGACCTGCATTATCAGACTGTCTGGAAAACCTCTGTTGCTTAAGAACCTCGCGACCTTTGCCAACCTCGCCCGCGGCTCTATGTTCCGCAGGCCTCGCAGCTTCCCGACTGCGGCCTCATAGACGAGCTGGCCTTCGTCAATCTCGTCATAAACCTTGTTCAGGACCTTCTGGATTGTGTCCCCGTCTATGCCTCTTTTGAGCAACTTTTGGAAGAACCAACGCCTACCATAGGCTTTGCGCTCGAGCAGACTCTGAACATAAAGCTCCGAAAGCCCCTCATCGTCGAGGAATCGCTTTGCCAGAAGCTCCCGGATTACGGCCTCCGTCGCCTCGCCCTCGAAGCCCCGCGAGGTGAGCTTTTGCCTCAGCTCGGCAACTGACAGGGAACGGGCGGCGAGGAGCTTGAGCGCCGCCTGCTTGGCCTCGCGATACCCCTTCTGCGCCTCGGGCGTCGGTTCCGGTTGATTCACACTTGTGAACAAGCAGGAAAGCAAGAGTCAATCTCTCTGGCTACCGCTTTACTCCTCAAGGGTGTTGGAGAAATCGAACGATGCCTCTTCCTGCTCCAATCCTGAGGCGACATCCTCGGCTTCCTCGGCTTTTGCCATGTCGCTCGTGGAGCTGATTCCCTTGATCTTGAGCATGAAGTCATCCGGGTTGGAGCAATACCGCATGGCCGTGTCGAGCGTGATAAGCTTCCGATTGAAGAGCTTTATCAAGCACTGGTCAAAAGTCTGCATCCCATACTGAGCCACCCCGTCGGCAATTGCCTCCTTGATCTCCATCGTCTTCTCTCTGTCAGTTATCTTGTCGCGGATCAGTGCCGTGGCTACCAGAACCTCGACCGCAGGAATACGCCCCTTGCCATCTGACTTCGGCATGAGACGTTGCGACACGATACCCTTGATGATCGCCGCGAGCTCCATCCTTATTTGTTGTTGCTGGTGCGGAGGATAGAAAGCAACGATGCGGTTGATCGTTTCGACTGCGTCCAAGGTGTGAAGTGTGGTCAACACAAGGTGGCCTGTCTCTGCGGCCGCCAGTGCGAGGTCAACCGTCTCAAAATCACGCATCTCACCGACTAGTATCACGTCTGGGTCCTGTCTTAGCGTTACTTTCAGGGCGCCTGCGAACGATTCTGTGTCGGACCCGACCTCTCGCTGATTGATGATGCAGCGCTTGTCCCTGTGGAGGAACTCAATTGGGTCCTCGATAGTCACTATGTGCTCGACACGATGCACGTTCATGTAGTCTATCATTGCCGCAAGTGTCGTCGACTTCCCGCTACCGGTTGTGCCTGTCAGGATGACCAGGCCCCTGTTCTCCATCGAGAGCTTCTCCATCACGGGCGGTAAGTATAGGTCCTTGAACCCCAGTATCTTAGTCGGCACAACCCTCAGAACAACACTCACTGTGCCTCTTTGCTGAAACGCGCTCACACGGAAACGTCCGAGGCCGGGCACAGCGTGCGCAAGGTCGATCTGCTTGTGCTTGCGGAATTTCTCCCGCTGGCCAGGCGTCATCATGCTAAACGCAAGGTGCAAAGTGTCATCGGGCGTCAGCCGTTTCTGATCGATCATGGTAGCAAGGTGGCCATCTACCCTGATAACGGGCTGTGCCCCTATCTTTATGTGAAGGTCTGACGCACCTCTGGCAACAGCCAGTTCAAGCAAGTCGTTAATCTCAACCATCGCCTAGTCTCCTATTGCAAGTTCCAAGAACTTCTCTTCGGGAGTTCACGCCTAATAGACGAGCCACATTTCTCTATCTTAAGCTTAGAATAGGTGCCAACAAGCAGCGAGTCAACATCCAAGCGTCCTCCCCAAAAACCAGATTGAGCTAACCGGGCAGAGGCCATTTGGCGTGCGGTGTCGCCACCGCACTACCAAACCACCCAAAGGGTGCAACTCACAAAACGACCAGAGCCGCCACGATCGCCCATTAAAATGGCTGAATAATTTGCATCCGAAACGTCCATGACTTCCAATCTGATTATGGGGTCAAAGAAAAAGAGCTTGACAGGCGGCGTTTGGGGGGGGGTAGAATCCCTTCTGGTTGCGTAAAATACGATTTGAGTCTTACGTATTATACTCAATAATGCTCGGATAGTATTAGGAGGGAAGGACATGGGCATTGAGTTCCAGAACGACACCATCTTCGTAACTGGCGGCAGCCAGGACGACCCATACACGATGGCCGACCTCGATGCGGACGGCACAGTCGGTCAATACGTGACGCCCGGCGGCTACGGCAATCATGAATACGCCGTCAGCAAGGACCTGGTCATCGGCTCGGAGGACGCGGACACGTTCTTCGACCTCTCCGGCAGCATCATCAAGATGGATGCCGGCGTGACATTGACGGTCTATACGACAGCCCTTCGCGGCGGCCGGATGGGCGCGACCTTTGGCGCCAGTCAGAGCAACTCAGGCGTGACGCCGTTCCTCGATGAGCAGCTCACGAAGCAGCGGATCGAGCGCGTCCGGAAGCTGTTCTGCGAGAGCTCCTATCAGTTGGACAACACAACAGGGGACTGGATCGCTGAAGGCGTTGCGCCTCGTATAATCGCTGTGGCCGAGGACGATGTGATGGCCGATGGCCCGTATGCCTAATCCCAAGGAGGCGAAGGGCCCGATGAGAATCGCTTGTTTATCCCTGGCAGCCCTTTTCATGCTGTCGTTCAATGCTTCGGCAGGCTGGGACGACGCGAAGGGCCGGGGAATCTTCCCGTACTGGCAGGCGTGCTATGGATGCCAAACGGTCTTTATCTTCGTGAATGGGTCAGAGGACACGGAGGAGACGATCTACATTGAGCTTCGCGGCATGCACGATTCGTTCGCGCCGGAGCGGCGAGAGTTCAGGCTGTCGCCGCGGGAAATGCTGATTCTCTCCACCTCACCAAACGTAGGCGAGTGGGTCCCCGTGCCTGCCGGTTTCGGCTATGCGGCTTTCAGGTGTCAGCATGGGGGATTGATTCACCCTTTGTGCGCCGTAGTGAATCTTGCTGCCGGAACTGGCTACACCGTGCCGGCATATCATGAAGACGGCGGATTCTGACACAGAGCGCAAGCGTCGAACAGCCGTGGGAGGGTAACAGCTGACAGGAAACGAGCGTTTAATCTTGGATGTTATCCGTGGCGAGGGTCTCCTCTTCGCGAGCAGGGCCAGCTCCGTCCTGGCCCTTTTGGCAATGCTTGAGCGAGAACCGGCGGTTCAAACGCTTCTCGAGGCTGGGGCTGGCCTTGCACCGGAGATAGCTCGGACAATCCAGGCGCAGGGACTCCGGCAGGACGACCTGGGCGTGACGTGTCTTTCGTGTGTGCTATACAAGCTTGATCCTGCACTTGCTGCCGAAACGCTGGGACAACTACTGGGACCTTCACTGGCCCGACCGGGCTTCTTCTTGTCGCACTTCGCTGCGCACGTAGTGCGTGAGCAGGCCGGGCTGCCTACGAAGCCTGGGATGTTTTATACGCCTGACGAGGTGAAGCAGACGGTTCGGCAGCTCGGGCTACCGGGCTATGGGCCTTATGACGCGTATGCGTGCGTTGCGGGGCTCCGGACGAGATTGGAGAGGGAGCTTCACAGCGTCTATCTTTGCCCCTCCGATACATACACAGATTCCTACAGGGACCAGTGTTACTATCAACACTTTCAAGGCTCACCAGAAGTGCTTGGCAGGACCTACAGATACAACTGCTGGGGCCTTACGTTCTTCCCCAGGCGTTTTGTCATCGGCGAGCCGAGCGACGTTGACAAAATACTACAGGACAACTGTCGCAGTATCCCGGCCGAGGGCATCCGCCACGGGGACATCATAAGGTACTACCGGGTCTTTGACGGCCTCACGCTTCATACAGGACGGGTGCATTCTGTCCTCAGGCAGCCTGGGGGCCCTGTCCAGATCCGAGTTCGGAGCAAGTTGGGGCGCGATTGGGAGGTGATTCACAACCACGATGATTCTTGGACAACATACTGGGTCCCCGGGATGTCTGACGTGGACTACTTCCGCCAGGAAGCGCCGTTGAAGGGGATTGCTGACCTGTGGATCAGGACACATCTGAGCGACTACGGGGAACAGTATTGTGTGAATGCGTTTTGGGAGAGCCCGGACATCTGGGTGGACGCTCCTCCGTATGACAACATTCCCGACCCACAACCGGTTATCGGGCGGCCGAATCGAATCGCAGCGTTAGTGAGGAACCGGGGTGAAAAGGCAGTTGAAAACGTGTACATAAGGTACTACTGGACGGCCGCGACGGTAGGCGCACCGCCGCTGCTGCGCTGGAACCTGATCGCGGAGAAAGGGCCATTCAGTGTACCCGGCTATGCGGGGATGGCGCCGATAGGTCCTCCGGCCGTATTTGCGCCGATTGCGACATGGACACCCCAGGGCATCGTCCCGGTGCACCAGTGCCTTTTGGCGGTTGTCTTTGTGAAACGGGAAGGGTATCTGGGTCTTTATCCGGGAGACGACCCCAAGGACAGCTTCAACCCTGATCCCCTCGTCTATCCGTGGGAGCCAGACTTCCCAGCGTGGGACAACAGCATCGCAATGCGGAACGTATGGGTGATCCAGATGGAGCCTGTGCAGTTGCGTATGTTTTCGCTGGTTGTGCAGGCTCCGTCAGAGGTGAGGCCGGTCGAAGGCAAGATAGAGAGTATTCTTAGTTACGGCGCCAACCTGCCTCTTATGGGCCTGCCTATGAGTGTCCCGGCATTGGACGTGGTACTGACGGTTGCGGGCAAGAGCCAGAGGCTGGTCCCGATGGAGGAACACATTCGACGGAGCATACTGCTGATATCCGATAACGTGCAACGTCAAGAGCGTGAGCTTGGTGGCGTCCTTCTGCCGTATCGGCTGATGGGAGGCAAGGCCAGGCACGAGCTCCAGGTCCGCATCAAGGTCCCTAGGGAGGCGAAACCCGGCTCCCTTTATCATCTGCGGCTGGCGCAGAACGTTGACGGCTCTATCATCGGAGGCTATACGATCGTCGTTCGGGTTGCGCAGCGCGGGAGGTTTTAGCGGCGGCAAAACCGCCAATGTCTCTTCGGCTGAACCGGGCGGCAGCCGGGGATGTCCTCCGGTTGACCATCTGGGAAAGCCACAAACTACGCCAAGCAGGCCAGAGAGGTCGCCGAGGCGAAGGGCATAGGGCTACGTCAAGAAGGCGGGAGCCTCTTGGCCGAGATCGACAAGCTCTGACGATGTCTTGTGCGATGCGTTCACTGCACAGAAATGGTGAGGAGGTTTTGTTTGGATACGGCTTCCGAGGTAAGAATAGGCAAAGTCCTCTATTGTATATCTTGACACTCGAGCGATAACAGTTAGCGCTAAGCGCCCTCCGCTAAAAACTCATTGAGGCGATGGGCATAATGAGCGTATTTTAAGAGCATGACCAAAATCATAGACGAGCTTGGGGAATCATGGCAAAGGTCCTGATTGCAACGACGGAGTTGATACCTTCGCTGCCCTATCCTGCTGTCGGGGGCGGCCAACGGGCGTTCTCGCTCGGCGAGGGCCTCAGGTCGAGGGGGCATGAAGTAATATATTCCCTTCCAATGGAGCATCTGAGGAACAAGGAGGGCATTCCCCCGGACATCTTGCAGCTAGCCCATAGCATGACAGACATAGACGCAATAGTGGGCCAAGCGTCCCCGGACGTGGTTATATTTACCACTGCGTATCTCATGCGGTTCTACTCTGCCTGCTCTGTGCCAGCTGTGCTCGACCTCGCAGCAAACATCGAGCTCGAGGCAACCTTCACGCCCGGCGCAAACCCCGCCGACGTGCTGATGGGCCGGCTGGACCAATACAGTAAGGCCGATCTGTTCATTCTGGGCAGCCCCAGGCAGATTCCATGGTTCTCGGCCTTTTGGATGCTCGCTGGATTGGACCTCAAAGAGGAGCTTTACACAGTCGTCCCGATCTGTTGCTCGCCCGATCTTCCGCCCATCCCCGAGCGCCGAGAGCTCAGCTTCATAAGCGCCGGGATGTTCTACCCCTGGCAGAATCCGTTCGACGCGTTGCAGGAGGTTCTATCTGTGCTTGATGACGCGCGGTCGGGCGAACTCGTAATCTACACCGGCAAGCATCCCACCTGGGCCGAGATTCACTCCAGTTTGATCGACCCCAGGTCCAGGCTTGGCGAGAGCGAAATGCTCGATGTGAGGGGGCTTCTGCCGTTTGACAAGGTCGTCTCTGAATGGGGCAAATGTGCCTGCGCAGTTGATGTTATGAAACCCAACCTCGAGCGGCGGCTGGCTAATCCGATGCGAACGACGACTTATCTCTGGCTGGGTATTCCCGTTATTATCTCTGACTTTTATTGGATATCAGAGCTTGTGAAAAGCTATGATGCGGGATGGTTAGTTGACCCCTTGGAGAAGGGCGCGGTCAAAAAGGCTGTGCAGGAGATACTTCGAGACCCAGATGTTCTGAGGCAGCGTGCGGCAAACGCCCAGAGACTTGTTGCGGAAAACCTCACCTGGGACAGGTGCGTTGAGGGCCTGGACGCATTCTGCCGCTCGCCGCGGAAGCTTCGGAAGTCAACGAGCCTCGTTGCGACTGTGGCGTCCGAGGTCGCAAGGATGTCGGCTGAACAGGTTGCCGCGGCAAAGGAGCTTGGGAGGGTGCAGGAGAAGCTAGAGGTCCTGCGCGAGAAGGCCGACCGAGCCGCCGAGGAACTGAAGGAGAGAAACTCCGAGGTGAAATACCTGAGAGGGCGGATCGAGGCGATTCTCAACTCCCGAACTTGGCGGACGGTGCAATTCGTCAAACACAAGCTTCTGCGCATCAAACAGCGGGAGTCTAGAGGCCAGAGAGAATCCTGAGAAGCACCTCGCTCATCGTAACGACGTCAAGCGCGTTGTGGTGGACGACGTTTCGGATAGTCTGTGAATCCCTAGTCCTCACGAAGTCGTGATACGCCTTGGGGATCATACCGCCGGGGATGTCCCCGCGCCGCAGCCGGCCGCACACACGGGCCTCGAGCGTCTGGAGCTTGCAGTTGGGGAACTCAGCTCTGTATCGCCGACGGGCCTCGTGAAGCAGGTCTAAATGGAAACCGGGCTCTGAGAACGGCACGCCGTGATATACCGCCCTGTCCCTCAGAAACGGCACGTCGAATGATTTGCCATTGAAGGTTACAACCGCATCGCAATCCGCCATCTTGCCCCAGAAATACTCCAGAACCGCCCTCTCCTCCGAGTAGTCCCGAGCCAACAGCTGTTCCAGAACCATTTGAGCTCCCTTCAGGTATTGGAACCCAACCAGGAAAACGGGAGCAGCGGAAAGACCGCACGTCTCGATGTCCAAGTAAACCAGCCGCCGCTGATCAACCTCGCAGAACTGTCTGAGGTCCGGGTGCAGCGACTCTATGTCAACTCCGATCGCGCCTCGCTCGAAAACAAGCCGATAGTGTGCAACGAACCGCTCGGCGGCCCCCCAGATGTCCGACAAGTTTCTTTTTATGAGCAGGAACTTTCCGCTCTCGGTCTGCATCTCTTGGCCCGGCAGCTCCTCCGGCGGGTCAATGAACTCCTGCGAGGCGCCATTTAAGATAGTTGAGCGTGCCAATCCATGTTCAGGCACGCCCCGGTGAACAGTTGGCCGGCCAGTTGACGTCTTGAGCCGACTACGGTTCAGCTCACCGAGCCGCCTGAGTGATTCTTTGCTCATCTTCGGCATCTTGCGCCCCTAGTAATCACTCCGCTGTTAGAACGATCGCGTCTGAGGTTATCTGCTCGACCCTCCCGCCGATGGGGGCATGTATCCTCGCCCCAAGCACGCCGGGCTTCACATCAGCGAGCAGCTCCCCCCTGCTTACCCTGGCCCCCGCAGAGACCACGGGCGCCGCATTCTCCCCTGCGTGCTGTCTCAGCAAGACATTTACTCTCTCAACCGCAATCCGTCCTTTGTAGGCAGGCGGCATGGCCTCGTAACGCCCAATTCCAAGTCTTGTCTTCAATCGCGACGAGGGGAGCCGCCTATCCCAGTATTCCGCCCGCGGCTCGGGTTTAGAACTGTTGGTTATAGGGCGCGCAAATTTGCTTTTCAAGAACGTGTTGACGCGACTCGGCGAGATGCCAAGAGGGCACGCATAGAGCGTGCAAATGCCGCATTCCGAGCAGTAGTGCGCCTCGGTAAGAACGAGGTCGGACGGCGATAGCGCAAAGCCGATCCGACGCATCATCAGGTGTGGCCGCAGGGTGTGGCCGAGCATGTAGCGTGGGCAAAGCTCCGTGCAGAAAGTGCATTGGTCGCAGACCGACTTGGCTATCCTAAATGTGCGGTCAAGCGAAGACGACCTCTCGACAATCGCCCTTGAATCGTCAGGAAGGACACTGATAGCGGTGGTTGTCTTCGAGACAAACGAACGGGCGGGATCGATCAACTTCCCCATCATGACGCCGCCGTCGAGAACGGAAAGCCTCCTCAGCGATGTTACCCCCGCCGCCCGGAGCAGCTCGCTGAACGAGGCGCCGAGCGGTGCGAGGAAGGCTGATGGCCGGGGGACCTCCCCAGCAACCGACACCATTCGCTCAATGACGGGCATCCCCTTCATGGCCTGCGCGACGTTGTAAAGCGTCCCGACGTTCTGGACAACGACGCCGACGTCAATGGGGATGCCGCCCTGTGGCACAACTCGCCCAGTTGCCTCGAAAGTCAGCACGAACTCATCGCCAACAGGATAGACGTCCGCAAGAGGCAGAAGCTCGATCGAGCTGTAGGGCGAGGCTCTCAGATATTTCTTGAAAGATGCAATGTGCTCCGAGTGCTTCTCCTTGACCGCCAGGACAACACGCCCGGCGCCGGTGGCCTCGGCAGCCAGCAATACCCCGTCGAGGACCTCCTTAGTATGGGCCGCCATCAAGGCCTTATCGCTATAGCAAAGCACCTCGCATTCTGCGCCGTTTGCAATCAACACGTCAGCGTGGGCCGCCAGTTTAATGTGCGTGGGAAAGCCTCCCCCGCCGGCGCCCACCACGCCCGCCACCCTAACTCTCTCGATTATCTCATTCCTGCTAGCCATCCGACATCTCAGCCTTCCGCCCGCTCAGTGCGGCAAACAATTGCCTGACAAGAGAGATTATACGCAGTAACATATAGAACGAAAAACATGGACTGCCTGTCGGGCACGCAGGAATCAGAAGGCATACCCTCACCCTGGGATTCCGTGTTTATCAATACCCGGCACCGTAGCAATACTACCCCGCACAGGATGCCACCCGCGACCCGCACGGGTCATGCTTTGTGCCCGCGCCGGCACACATCGCTCACGAGTCGCTCAACCATTCTGCGCGCCGGGCCGCTGGCATAGTGCTTCCCATTTCGGAAGAGGCTTGCGCCAGCTTCGTCCGAGAACGCGATGCCGATGTCAGCCTGCCTGGCCTCCCCGGGGCCGTTGACAACACATCCCATCACTGCGACGGTGATGTCCGCATCAAGGCCTGATAGCTGCTCCCGGACGGTGGCAAGATAATTGACCAGATCGACCTTGCAGCGCCC
>Ga0307378_10001322_pt1 | contig 40549 bp, 30 predicted proteins | sample UN1MG_FD_202238 | JGI IMG/M metagenome (GOLD analysis project Ga0307378, IMG submission 202238) | Soil microbial communities from Risofladan, Vaasa, Finland - UN-1 | ecosystem: Environmental > Terrestrial > Soil > Coastal area > Acid sulfate soil | place: Finland: Risofladan, Vaasa | collected...
CTTCCCCGCGCGCTCACCGGCGATCGTCACCAGCCCCGCTACGGGCCGGATGGGCGATTGGTCATCCCCTTCCGCGACATGGCCCCGGGCAGCCCGACCCGAGGGCACTTCGTCGCCTGGGTGGGCACGTACGACGATATCGCCGGCGCCCGGCCGGGCCAGTACCGCGTCAAGCTGCTCCACAGCCACGCCGGCAGCGATTGCGGCTATCCGGGCCTGGAACTGCTCCCCGACGGCACCTTCGCGGCCACCACCTACGTCAAGTACCGGCCTGGGCCGGAGAAGCAGTCGGTCGTGAGCGTGAGGTTCAAGCTCTCGGAGATCGACGAGCGGGCGAAGAAGCTGCCGCAGAAGATTCGCCTGCTGCCGCCGGGGCCGGGCAACGACCGCAACAGCGAGGGCGATTTCGTCCAGCTCGCCGACGGCCGCATTCTGCTCGTCTACGCCCATTACTTCGACCACGGCGGCGACGTCTCGCCGGCCTGCCTCGCGGCGCGCTACTCCGGCGACGGAGGCGAGACCTGGACCGCCGAGGATGAGATCGTCGTGCCCAGGCAAGAGGACGACAGCATCCGCTCGGTGTCGCTCTTGCGCCTGGCCGACGGGCGGATCGCACTCTTCTACCTCAACTGCACGTCGTGGCCCGACGACGAGCGACCGTTCATGCAAGTGTCGACCGACGAAGCGAAGACGTGGAGCGAGCCGACGCTGATCATCCCCGACGAAGACGCGGGCTACTACGTGACGAACAACGATCGAGTGGTGCAGCTCGAAAGCGGGCGCCTCCTGCTGCCCACGTCGTTGCACCACGATCCGCCGGCAAAGCAGTTCACCGGCTACGGCCGGATCATGGTCTACCTTTCGGACGACGCGGGCCGCACCTGGCGGCGGAGCAAGACGGTCTGCACCGGCGAACGATCCGGAGAAGAGCGAATCCTGCTCCAGGAGCCGGGGATCATCGAGCTCGACCGCGGCCGGCTGATGATGTTCTGCCGCACCGACCTGGGCTGCCAGTACGTCTCCCGGTCGACCGACGGCGGCGACACGTGGTCTCCGTTCGAGCCGAGCGAGATCGTCTCGCCGCGCTCGCCCGCCTCGATCGAGCGGATCCCCAAGACGGGCGATCTTCTGATGGTGTGGAACGACCACCAGAACGTCCGCTCGGAGTACGCCGGCAAGCGATCGCCGCTCAGCGTAGCTATCTCCCGCGACGAGGGGAGCACCTGGGAGCACGTCAAGACGCTCGAAGACGACCCCGGAGGCCACTACTGCTACACGGCCATCGAGTTCGTGGGCGACCACGTCCTGCTGGCCTACTGCGCGGGGCAGCGGCAAACCGGCGGCCTCCGCCTGACGCAGATCACCCGATTCAGCCTCGATTGGCTCTATGAGCGATAGAATCTTGCCGACCGTCACGAATTACGGGGAGGGTGGACGATTCGGGTCAGTCCCCACTGGGCTTGCCGCGTGGGAATCGCTCATCGCATCGTCCTGATGACGGTCGCTCGCACGACTCCGAGCTATCGTGCCTCGACGTCGTCGAGGTAGACGTTCGTCTCCTCGGTCGTCACCAGGCGGAGTTGGCCCAGGGCGGAGGAGAGCATCTCGACTGGCGCGGGCTCGGCGCCGGTGGGCTCGAGCTCGGCCAAGGGAACGTCGACCGCCTGCCACTCCAACGCGAGCGGCTCCTGGGGCGGCTTGGCCCAGCGCCACTCGAATCGGCGACTGTCGGGCAACTCGGCCAGAAGCGCGATGGCAGGCAGGGGGCAGGGCTTCTCGACGGCTCGAACCCAGAGGCGGATTTTCGTGGCGCCGCTCCGCCGGAGCGTTGCGGCGCGGAGACCCCAACAGGCGAACGTGCCCTGGCCGCTGAGCTTCAGCCCGTACTCGCCCGTGCGCGCGGCCTCGGCGCAGACCTGGTGTCGCCCCGGGCTGCGATCGGCATACTTGCGACGCCAGCGGAGATGCTCGGCGGGGTCCTCGAAGTCCTGCTTGAACGGGGCCGGCGCGTGGCCTTCGAGCGTAAGGCCGAGAGACGTCGAGTCGAGGGCGCGAACGAGCGTGGAGACCGACACGTTGCGGCGGTCCGTGGCGAGGCCGAACCAATGGAGCGGCTGGTCCGGCTCATCGACGGGGACGACCGCCATGTAGCGGCCCGATTGCTCATCGACGCCCCGGGCCGGCACGGCGGCCCACCACTTGAGCCTCCAGGGCAGCTCGCCCGCCGCATACCACACCGTGGCCTGGGTGATCGGCTCGGGCCCGCGGACGTCGAACGCCACGCGGACCGCGTCGCCCTCGCGCTTCGGATGGCCCGCGTCGGTCGCCCGAGGAAACGGCTTGCCCTTTCCCAGAAGGTGGTACTCGAGCCAGACGATCTCCATGTAGGTGCGGTGGTAGCGATGGTTGACGGGCGGCGGTCCGCTCATGCCGCCGGGCTGCCGGAGCGAGTGGCTGTCGTTGGGCATGAAGCAGTAGTTCTTCTCGCCCGGCACGTCGGCCAGGGTCCGCATCACGGCCGGGGGCCAGAAGTACCAGTCGTTGGTCGGCGAGGGGACGAAGTAGGCCGCCGAGAGGTTGTTGGCCCGGCGCCCGGCATCGAGATGGTCGAGCCAGATCCGGCGTGCCTCCGGGGCGAGCGAGTCGAGCGTGTGGGTCCACGACGAGCCCACGTCGAAGTATCCACAGCCGTACACGGAGAAGGCGGCGTGGACCCGCTTGCCGGCCAGGCCCGTCACCATCGTCGTCATGTACCCGCCCCACGATCCGCCGAAGACGCCGATCCGCGATTTGTCGACGTCCGGCTGGCTCCGTAGCAGGGCGAGGCTGTTGAGTGCCGCGGCCACGCCGTCGAACAGCGCGGAATCCGACGGCCCCTCGACAACGTCGAATTGGCTCGCCCCCGGCTCCAGGCACGGCCCGCTGGATCGCGACTTGCCGACGTTGCAGATGCCGGGTTGGTCCTGGCAGATGGCCACGAAGCCCCGCTTGGCCCAACCGATCACGGAGGGGGCGACCATGTCGGCGTACCCGCCCCCGCCATGGCAGACGAGCAGCCCGGGATGCGGGCCCGGAGCGGTCGGCCGCGCCATCACCGCGTAGATGATCACCGGCCGACCGGACGGCGGCACGACGCGCGAGAGGAACTTCAGCCGCGTGACCTCCACGCCTTCCTCGATGCCCGTGGAGATCGTCTCCACGATCTTCGGCGGGTCGTCCACGAGAAACGGCGCGAAGCAGTTGGTCTCGCCGGCTTGACAGTCCACGCTCGCGCCGACGAGCAGAATCATCAGCAACCACGATCTCACGGCGGCTCCTTCGGTTTTCGTCGCGTTTCCTCTCCCGTCGGCCCCCGCGTGCCGGCCTCCGCGCCCCCCTTCACGCACTCCCGCTTTCGGCCGACCCGGCTCGCCTGCGCCGGCCTACGCCGCCTCGTGCGGAAAGCGTTGGGCAACGCCTCATTCGTCCAACTGATCCCCCAACTTGCCGAGGGGGTCCGTGACGTCGAACCACATCTCCGAGCCGTCTTTGCAGCGGAGCAGGTCGTACCGGCGGTCCCCCTCCTCGTGAAGGCTCTGCCCCCCCAGCTCCTTGTCCAGAAACTGCATTACGTCGTACTCGTCCGAGGTTCGGGTGACCACGTACGGGCGCTCGTTCGTGCCGTCGCCGGTGGAGAGGATCCCTTGCACGCACGCATAGGCGACCGCGCCCTCCATGCGGCGCCGCTCTTCATCCCCCGCTTCCTCGGCGATCATCGCGGCGCACAGGTGCGCCCGGGGCGAGAGCAGCAAGTTGGGCATGGCCGCGCGAAGGAGCTCGTCGGCGTCGATGAATCGCTCCTGCTCGATCAGCTCGACCACATCGAGAATATCCCGCGAGTACGGATCGTAGGCCGGCCCGGAGATGAGGGCGCTGCGTATCGCCAGGTAGGTATCCCGCGAGGGAGACTGGAGGAAGGCGAGGAACAACTCGCGCATGGGTGCGCTCCGATTCACGTCTTGCCCGCCTGCGCGATCTCTCGCCACGCGGAACGTCGGCGGAAAGAGGGCAAGACAGGCAAGCGAAAGGCCTTTGCGGACAGACCGGACCCGTTTTCCTGAAGGCCATCGTATCCGAGGAACCGGCCGGGCCGCAACCCGGCGGGGGCGAATGCCGCGCGGCACCCTTGGTTTCCCGGGCCTTGGCGACGTGGCGCCCTCGGGAGGGAATCGCTACGAATACCCCAGAATCGCCGTTATCGGGCGCCGCTCACACCCGATCCGGATGGGTATTGGGGAAGAGGCGGGGCGTCCGAGGGATGCTCGGTCGCCAACGGCTCCCGAGCGGCCGCGCTCTGGACTTCCTCGCGTTTGCGGTTCAAAGCGGCGACGAACACGGGATCGTACAGCCGCCACTCGACCACCGTGATGCACGTCGCGCCCACCTGCTCGGCCACCTCGGCGTCGGTCCGGCCGAGCGCCAACAGGTCAATCGCCTGTTGCTGGCGGAGAGGGAGATTCTTCGGCGATTGGTTGCTCTGTGTCATGGCGTCACCGTCCGGTTCTTGCCCTTGGCTGTCCCTGTTCTCAACCATAGCTTCCGGTTATTCGCGCGGTCGAAAGTGCTTTTTGCAGGCCGGGCCCAACGGAGCGATTGTGGCGGCGACGCCGGTTTTGCAGGTGGCATGGGCCGTTCCAAAAAAAGACTCGACGGATGGCGGTCGTTCACACTGACCCGAAGCGCAAGCGAGGGCCGGCGATTTCCCGTCCTTCTCCCTCGCTGGCGCGTTTTGATGTTGCGATTTCAGTGCTGGCGACGTTGTTCACGCCAGCCCGAAGCGCAAGCGAGGAAAAGAGTTGCGACGTGAGTTCTTCCTCGCTTGCGCTTCGGGTTGGTGTGCACGAGCCTTTCGTTTTTCCCGAAGGATATCGTATTAGCGCAACATCAAGACTGGCGCGTCGGGTCACTGTCGCAGTTCTTCTGGAACGGGCGATAGCGCCATTGGTCGATCCGATTCGCGATACGCCCGGATCTCGAACACCCGGGCGGAGGGAGCGCCGTGGGTCTGGTGGATGGTGAGCCGCAGCTTCGAGGCCGCGACCGGCGCGAACCGATGCACCCGGCGGCGCTGGAAGTTGCCCGTTTCACGCACCAGGGTGATCCAGTCTCGCCCGTCGTGATAGGAGAGCTCGTAATCGCGGACGCACTCGCGCACCAGGGGCGTGCCGTGCCAGCGGTTGTTCATGTCGGTGTCGAACGTCAGGTAGACCGCGTCGATCTGCGCCGGCGCGGGCCAGGCCAGCTCGATCCACGGGGGCATGGGCTGCTCGGGGTCGGAGGCCCACAGGTTCGTCGCCTCGCCCACGATTCGCGTCACGCCATTGACAACGTGCTCGGCCGAGTAGTCGGCGGGGATCTCCAGCGCGGGCTCGGTGGCAAAGGCGTAGGTTTGCGACTCGACGACCGTCCACGGCCGCTTGCCGCCTCCGCCATACGCCCGACACGATCCGCCGGGCGCCCGATCCATCAGTCGCCACGCGATGCCGTCCGTCGGCGGCAGCCATACCCACACGTACGGCTCGCGGACCGCGCAATCGACGGGGAACTCGACCAGCGACTGGCGACCCGACGGCACCACGGCCTTGGCCACCGCCACGTCTTCGTCGGAGGAGAAGTCGCCCGCGCACGACGCGCCGCGCACGTGGAGCGTCACCTCGGTCGGTTCCGCCCGCTCGGAACTCAACAGCAGCGAAATCGCGTCGAACCGTTCGCCCAGACCTCGCGGGAGCATGACCGCCCGCGGCATGTTCAACGGGTGCGTGTCTCGGCCCGGTGCGAGGTTCGGTCGTCCGAACGGTTCGTAGCGGGCCGTGCTGGAGGCGGTGACCCGGGCGGTGCGAGCCAGGTCGCGCGGGTCTTCGTTCGTGAGCTGGGGGATGTACTGGTCGTGCTTGAGGAGCGTCTGCTGGAGTTCCTCGATGTGTTCGCGGTAGAGCCCTCGCGGCGTGGTCTTCCGGTCGAGGCACATCGCGGCCGCGGTGCCTGCCGCCTGGCCCAGCGCGGCCAGCGTGCCCTGCACGCGGACCGTGCCCAGGGCCACGTGGCTGACGCTCGCGTTCCGCCCGGCAAAGAGCAGGTTGTCGACGTTCTTCGAGTAGAGGCAGCGGAAGGGGATCGTGTAGATCGGCACGCCGGGATCGAAGTCGAAGGGGCCCTCTTCGCCGGAGAAGATGCCGCGGGGGTGATGGACGTCGAGCGGCCAGCCGCCGTAGGAGACGCGGTCGGGGAAGACGGCGCCGTTCTGGACGTCGTTCTGCGTGAGCATGTAGTCGCCCACCAGTCGCCGCGTCTCCCGCTTGGCGTCGGTGATCGGCACATGGGTAAGCGCATAGTTGGCCGCCCGATCCCGCTCGGGCCAGGCATTTTTGAGGTAGTCCCAGTAGCCGAAGCTGATCCGGATCAGCTCGTCGCGGGCCCGTTCCGCGTCCCAGAGGTCGTCGACGTCGCCCGGGTGCTCCAGCCACCACTCCCCGCCCGCGAAGCCGCGGGGCTTTCGCCCGAACTGCTCCGCCGGCGGGAGCTTGGCCGCCCAGGGCGGCGGGACGTAGTCGACCGGGCGCCCCATGTTTTCCGCACGAAACGAGAGGGCCAGCCGGCCCATCAGGCAGCCGCTCATGGTGATCTCGTCGGGGGCCGCCGGGGCCAGGCTCTCGCCGAACTCGTCCCGGCCCTCGCGTCCCAACCGATACTCCGCCCCGGCGAAGTAGCCCAGCCAGCCGTCGCCCGTGCAGTCGACGAACATCCTCGCCCGATAGACGGTGATCTCGCCGGTGAGCGTATCGACCGCCTTGACCGCGCGAATCGCCCGGTCGCTCTCCATCTCGGCGGCGAAGACGTGCTGGTTGAGAAACACCGACAGGTCCTCCTCCTCGTCGGCCGCGATGCGGAAGGGCTCACTCATCTTGCGGTAGCCATAGCGGGCCTTGATCCGCCCGATCTCCTCGATGATGCCGCTCTCCCGGGCGTTCGTATGGCAACAGCTTGCGCCGCAGATCGGCACGCCCAGCTCGATGCTGGCGTTGCCCCCCAGCACGGGACGATTCTGGATGAGGGCGGTTTTGGCCCCCATCCGGGCGGAGGCCAACGCGGCGCAACTGCCCGCCGCGCCCGCGCCGACCACGATCACGTCGAACTCGCCCCCCGGCTGCGGCTCGAGCGAAAGCCCGGCGAGCCGGCTCCGCTCCTTTCGGAGTTGCTCCACGTCGTCAGGCGGGGTGTAGCTCAGGTCGGTGGTGAGGATCAGGGCGTCGCAGCGCCCGTAGTATCCGGTCAGATCGTGAATCGCAATCTCCGTGCGACCGCGGGCCAGCTCGAACTCGCCGGCCGACTGCCACCGCCAATCCTCCGTGTCGGCCGTGCCGAAGATCTGCTTCGACGTTTCCCCGCCCACGCGCACCGTGAACTTGCCCGGCGAGTGCCCTTTGAGCCAGTTCTTCGACCGGACCCAGAGGCGATACACGCCGGGCTCGGCAGCGCCGAACTCCACCGTGGCGTCCTCGACCGGCGTGCCGACCCCCGCTGCGATCAGGTACGCGGAGCCCATCAGGTGGACGAACTGCGTGTCGAGCGACCAGCCGCCGTAGTCGGCGAAGTCCTCGGCGTCGATCCAGAGGAAGCCCTCTTCGACGCAGGCGATCTCGCGCGGCGGTTTGCGCAGGTCGGGCCAATCCCGGCCGATCTCGCGCGGGCGGATGGCCACGTCCTTCTCTCTGCGCATGGCCTCGCGCCCGGCCACGCACGACGCCCGGATCTCGTCGGCCGAAAGGGCCCGGTCGTAGAGCCGCACCCGGTCGATGATCCCGCAGAACAAGTGCCCAGAGCCGCTGGAGCCGATGCCCAGCGGGCTTCCCGATGCGTCGATCTCGCCCTCGATCGGCTTCGGCGAGGCGGCGTCCTCCTGGCCGTCGACGAACAGCCGCATCAGCCGGCCGTCGTAGGTGGCCGCGACGTGGCACCAGGTCTCCGGCGCCCAATCGGTCTTCGCCGACACGAGCGACGACGGCTGGCCGTCTTTCCAGATGAGAAACCCCAGGCGGCCGCCGGAGAAGCGCACGGCGTACGAGCCCTCTTTTCGCACCACCGACGGAAAGCCCGAGGTCGGCGGCGCATGGAGCCGGAACCACGCCTCGATCGACAGCGAATCCCGCGGCGCGAGGCCCTGCGAGCTCGGGCAACCGGCCGTGGTGCTCTGGCCGTTCAGTTGCAGGCCCGGCCCGGCGACCCCCTTGACGAACAGCCCGTCGGAGATGGTCGCGTGGTTCTGCCGCCCCGAGGTGTCCGAGGCCAGCCGGCCGACCGGCTCGTCGAAATCCCATTGGCCGACGAGCCCCTCCGGGCGATCCTCGCCGGCCGGCGCGGCCGCATGCATCGCGAGGAGCGCGAGGGTCGCGAAGAGGGTCCACAACAAGGGGGCCTTGAGAGAGAAGACCTTGCTCCGACTGCGAGTTTGCATGTCCCTGTCCTTTTCTCGTCACCTGGGCTTTCGGGGCACCGTCCGCCCCTGTTCGCCCATACGCCAAACGCACAGGAGTGGCGACGGCGCCTTCGGCGAACACGATCTGCATATCCTTCGCAACGGACGCTGTCAAGCGCGGTCACCTCAACGTCGGTCTTCGGCGAGGTCCCAAGCAAGCGATCTCTGGCAGCGGCGTTCTGGAGTGCGGCGACTCGTCGCCGCTTTGCGAACGGCCGGAAATCCAACCGAAACGACATACGCGCTGTGCGCGGGTCTCCCGACCCCGCACGCGGTCCGACCGGCGGTCCCCGGTTTCGGCGAGGTCGGGAGACCTGCGCCGAGCGCGCGTAGTAGGCACACGCCGTGTGCCGTAGCCGGCGGACGGCACACGGCGTGTGCCTGCTACTGGAACCGGCACTTCCGACACAGACGATCCGCGGTCGGGGAGAATCCGTTCTTCTTTGCCCGCTCTTCCCCCGCGTGTTGTGTTTCTGCAACGTATGTTTGTTGCGATCGTTCTTCATTCTGTGGCCGTCAAGCGGCCCGTAAGACGTACAACCTGCACGATCCCTACGAACGCCTGCCGATGGGACAAGCTCGAACGACCACGCTTGGGTGTCTCTCGCTGGCCTCTATCGCCTGGTTCCTGACCGGCGGCGGGGACGCTTGGGCGCTGGTCGGCGTGCCGCTTGGCGGCATGGAGCGGCCCGCGGCGGAGCGGTCGACCGGGCTGATCCCGGAACGCGGCGGTCCTTTCCGTGAAGCGCTGTCGCTGCCCGTTCCGTGGGGGCCGGGCAACCGATCCTGCGACCCGACCTACCACCCCTTCTCGTCGCCCTGGCGGCATCTCGAAGGCGATCTCTCTCGGTTGGAGCGGGGCCTGTTTGCCGACGCCGCCGACGGCCGTTGGGACGAGCACTCGCTGCTCGACGCCGCCTTGGTCGCCAGCGGCTTGGCCGACGTCGAAGCGCTGGGCCGCTACCGGGCTCGCTTCGACGAGCTGGCCGCCGAGTTGGAGGAGTCGGGCCGGGTGACCGGCTCGCCGCGCCGGCGGGCCCAGGCCCTGTTCGAACGGATGCACCGCCGCATCCTCACCGGCGGATACCAGATCGACGCCACCGACCTGACCCTGGCCCTGGACCGGGGACGGGGACGGTTCAACTGCGTGAGTGCTTCGGTGCTGTTCAACTGCCTGGCCGCCCGATTCGGCCTTCCCGCCCGGGGGCTGGAGATCCCCGGCCACGCCATGAGTCGCCTGACCCTGCCCGACGGGGCGGTCGACGTGGAGACGACCTGCCCGGGCTGGTTCCGCCTGATGGACGACCCCAAGAAGCAGGCCGAGCTGGTGGAGAAGACGATCGGCAGCCGGCTTGCCGCGAAGAGCGCGTCGGCCGAGCGCCGGGAAGTCTCCGACGTGGAACTGGTGGCCACGATCTACTACAACCGGGGCGTCGATCTGTTGGGCCAAAAGCACTTTGCCGAGGCCGTGGCCGCCAACGCCAAGGCGCTGCGCCTGGACCCGTCGAGCACCACCGCCCGAGGGAATCTCCTGGCAACGATCAACAACTGGGCGGTCGATGCGGGCAGCGCGGGCCGTCACGCGGAGTCCGTCGAGCTGCTCCGCCGGGGAATCGCCCTGGATCCGGACTACGAGACGCTCCAGGTGAACTACGTGCATGTGCATTCGCAGTGGATCGAGGAGCTCTGCGGCGAGGAGCGTTTCCGCGAAGCGCTGGACCTGATCGCCCGAGCCGCCGAGGACCCGGTGGACCACGGCTACTTCTCCCAGGCCCGGCTCGACGTTTCTCGGCGATGGGCCCGGACCCATCTCGAGGCGGGCCGGATCGAGGGCGCGATCCGGGAGCTTTCCGGGGACTAGCGGACGCCGCGGCGATTTGACAAGCTGCGGTTTGTGATCTAGACTTCCCTTGGTCGCCGCTTGGTGCGTGCGATCCGATCGCGTGCTCTTCTCCGCCTCTCCGGCCTTGTCCGCTCCCGGCGGCAGTCCGTTGCCTCGTCTAGTGAGTAGAAGACCGCCTCGTCCGAGTGATCCGTAGGCTTCCATCGATGATCGCAAAGGCATCTTGCCTGGTTTCACGGTGACGCAGGCGGGCAGCCCCTGCTACCGCGATTCGTCGTCCATGCCGGTTCCATCGCCGGGCTCGTTGGACGCGTTCGCAGGGCCGGGGTTGCCTTTCCGCCGCCACGTTCGCTCCATCGCCGATCAGCACACGCCGTGAGCGCCCACCGACAGAAGAGGTTGTTCATGGGTATACCAGCCGGGCAGCCGCAATCGCCAGCCCCGTCGGGACAAAATCGCCGGCCGCCCGACAAGAAACCGGAGGGCGGAGTCTCGAAGGTGCTGGCGGCACTCTGCCCGCAAGGCAACGGGACCGAGCGGCGCTCGGGGCGTCGCCATCCCTATCCGTATCTCGTGCAGTTGACGCCGGTCGGCGACGACGGGATCACGGCCGTGGGCGAAACCGTGGTGGTCGTGGGAAAGCACCTTTCGGAGCACGGGATGGGGTTCTACCACCCAGCGCCGCTGCCGCACCGGCGGATGATCGCCCTGTTGGAGACCGCCGGAGTCCGACTGGCCCTGCTCATCGACGTGACCTGGTGCCGCTTCCTCAAGCAGGGATGGTACGAAAGCGGGGGGCGGTTTCTTCAGACCGTCCACGTGCCGGTCGGCCCGGCCGACACGGCGAACAACTGACAACCGTCGCTTCCAGTACTGTCGCAATAGTCGCTTTTCGCTCCGCGAAAAGACGCTCGTTCGCGGAGCGAACAACGACACAACCGTCGCCGGCGCTCTCAGCCGGCAAATCCAGCAAACACCCGCTTCGCGTACTCGCAGCTTGCGCGGTGCGACTCGACGGCGCCCATCGTCTTCGGCGACTCCTTCTCCACGGCCTGCTCGAGCACCAGGTGCGGCTTGACGCCGATGGCGAGCAGTTGCGCGGCCAGCGCGGGGTAGTCGACGTCGCCCTCGCAAAACGTCTCCGTCCAGATGGTCTCTTTCGACTGGCGAAGGTGTAGCTCGGTCACGCGGGGGCCGTAGAGCTTCACCACGTCGAACAGCGCGACCGACGAGTTGCCCGACCCGCGGTAGATCCAGTGGGCGTCGAGGCAGAGGGTGACGTGCTCCGGGTCGGTGCCGAGCATCATGTGGTGGAACTCCCGGGCGGCGTTGCGGAGCTCGACGTCGTGGTTGTGATACGACAGCACCAGGCCGATCGACTTCAACTCGGCCCCCAGCTTGTCCAGCGACTTCGCCTGGAGCCCGAGCTGGGCGTCGTCCTTGTTCTCCGGCCCGCCCCAGCGGATCGGGCTGGGGTTGGTCACGATGATCCGGGTGCCGATCCGTTTCGCCTTTTCGGCGATGGCCAGCACCTCGGCGATGCTCGCGTCCACCTGGTCCGGCTCGTGCAGCACGCTGTTCACGTAGAGCGACCGCATCTCGAGCCCGTGCTTCTCCAGCAGCGGCGCCAGCTCGTCGATCTGCTCCGGGGCGGTGACGATCGGCTCGAAGCCGTCGACCCCGCTTCGGGCCACCTCCGCCAGGCCGGCGTCGAGCGACGCGTTGAAGTCGCGCCCCTCGCGACGGTAGAACACGATCCACGGATAGTGATTGCACGCCAAGTGCAGCTTGCCGGCCGCGCCGGCGCGGGCGAGCCTCGCCGAGCGGGCCGCAACGAGCGCCGAGCCGGCCACGGCGCCGGCCTGCTTCAAGAATCCGCGACGGCTCTGGGGGCGGTGCGACATGGGGGTACCTCCGGTTCGATGCTTGGGTGTTCGGGGGGATGCGTTTTGGGTTCTTGCCCGGGCCGGGCGAGGCAAGCGAGGCGGAGCCTCGCGTTAGTGCGTTCCAAGGCAGAGCCTGGGAACGAGGGTGCGACGAGGGTGCGTGCGACTTCGCCACACCATCATAGTCAACCCGAAGCCGGGTAATCAATATCCGCGGCCGACCCGAGCCAAATCCGCGACGAAGACTTGCAGCGGGCGGCCGACCGGCGAGAATGGGGGGCGTCGAAACGATCGAACGTTCCGCCAATTGCAGGAGAGCCCCACGCACGGGACGAACATGAACGCGAAGCCCCTGCTCGGTGCCGCCGGTTGCTGCGCGATCGTCGCCTTCATGGCGTTCGACGGCCCGGACGGTGTCGCGGGCGACGTCCATGCCGCGGAGCTCGTCTCGCCGGTGGCCGTGCCGCTGGCCTCCGGGCCGGCGTTTCCGCAGGGTCGCGCCAACGGCAATCCGCCCGACCCGGAGTACGCGGCGGACCGGGCGATCGACGGCGACCCGGCCACGTTCTGCTGCCTGTTGGACGACACGCTCGGCGGCCCCAGCACGACCACCATCCCCGCCAAGGCGGCCGCCCCGGTCACCGGACACGTGGTCTTCGACCTCGGCCGGCCGGTCCCCGTTGTCGGGGCCAGGCTCACCGCCCGAACTCCCGGCGGACCATACAATCCCAAAGAGGTCGACTTTTTCTGCTTCGCCGACGACGACCCCGGCAACCACCCGACGCTCGATGATATCCAGGGCGACGCCGGTATCCGGCTGCTTCTCGGCGGCCACACTTTCGGCAAGCTGCTCGCCGGCGCGTCGGAGGACGTCTCCTGGGACCCGGTCCGCGCCCGATACGTGGGCATCCGGGTCCAAAGCAGCTACGAGTCGGGCGGGCCGGTCCACTACAACTTCCAGATCGGCGAGATGGAGTTCTTCGTCGATCTTCGGCCCGAGGAGCTTGGCCCCGGGCTGCGGCCCGCGTCGCGCTACGTGAAGCAAGATACGCTCCGGCAGACGATGCTCGCGTCGCGCCGGCAATACCTGCGGTGGTACGAAGGCCTCAAGCCGTCGGCCGGGCAGATCGCGAAGCTCTGGGAGCAGATCCGCCGCGACCATCCGCCGCGAACGAATCGCCTCCTCGACTACGCCCACTACGACTGGCTCGAGCCGTCCGGCTGGTTCGTCCATGCCGATGACACGGAGCTGGAACAACGGCTCATTCGCCGCGCGATCGACGAGACGGGCCCGGCCGGCAAGCCGCTGCAAAAGCGCCTCGACGCACTCCTCGAAGCCGAAACGCCGGCCGACGACCCGCAGTGGCTCGGCTTGTGCGTCACGGCCGCCGAGGTCGCGCTGCTGGAAAAGGAGCTGGAAAACCTTCGCGCGGCCATCGAGGATCTGGAACGCTCGTTTCCCGATCGTTATCCGTGTGAGACGCTTCTCGGGCGGGTCCAAGAAATCGAAGGCTGCGCCATCGAGCTGACCGAAACCGCGCACGACGCCCCCGCTTCCGCTTTCCGCCCGCTTGGCGAGCGCCTGGAATCGCTCCGGCGCGAAGCCCTCGTCGACGCCAACCCCCTCATGCCCCGGAAGCTGCTCTTCGTCAAGCGGTACACGTACAGCCCCGGGTGGTACTACGCCGAGTTCATGCGGGCGAGCCGGTTCGGCGGCAACCTCTGCGTCCTGTCGCTCGATGACGGCAAGGTGACCGAGCTCGTGCCCGAGCTGGCCGGCGGGATCTTCGACCGCTACGACCTCTCGTTCGATGCCCGGCGAGTCACGTTCGGCTACAAGGCCGCACCGGGTAAGGGTTTTCGCATCTACGAGGCGGGGGTCGACGGGCGCGGCCTACGCCAGCTCACCTTCGACCCGCCCGACGAGCCGGAGCGGATCGCCAAGTACTGGCACCCTCGCAACAAGCCGTCGGGCGTCTACCGGCACCACACCGACGACTTCCATCCCTGCTATCTGCCCGACGGCGGCATCGCGCTCGTGTCGACGCGGTGCGAGCAGGGCGTCTTGTGCGATCAGGGCGACAGCCTGGCCGTCAACGTGCTCTACCGCATGGACGCCGACGGCGGGCGCCTCGCGCGGCTCTCCCAAGGGGCCCTGAGCGAGTCGACGCCCAGCGTGGCCGGCGACGGCCGCATCCTTTACACCCGCTGGGAATACGTCGACAAGGGCGTGATCGCCGTCCAGGCCCTTTGGGCCATGCACCCGGACGGGGCCTGCTCCGCGGAAATCTACGGCAACCAGATCGAGGAGCCGCCCGTGTTGATCCACGGCCGCGCTGTCCCGGGCGTAAATCACCTGTTCGTGGCCACGGCCACTATGCACCACCCGTTCGCCGTCGGGCCGATCCTGCTCGTCGACACGCATCGCGATGTCCGCACCCACGGGCCGATCCGCTCCCTCACGCCCGACACGAGCCTCAGCATCGAGGGCGTGGGCGGCTTCCCGAACGGCGAGAATTACATCCACTTCAAGAATGGCCGCTGGGTGGCCGACAACGTCGGGCCGCTCTACTCCGAGCCCTATCCGCTGGCCGATCCCGAAACGGGGTCGGGGGCGGGCAAGTACTTCCTCGTCGACGGCAACCCGGATCGGGCCTGGAACGACCCGGCCGCCTACGGCCTGTATCTGATCGACGCGTTCGGCAACCGCGTGCGGATCCACGACGATCCGGAGATCTCCTGCTGGCAGCCGGTGCCGCTTGCGCCCCGCAGCCGGCCGCCGGTCATCTCCCCGGTTCGAGCCGAGGAGCTTGCGGCGAAGCCAGTCCCGGCCGGCGAGGCCGTGGTGATGATGACCGACGTCTACCGCGGGCTGGAGGGAGTCGAGCGTGGCCGGATCAAGTACCTCCGCGTGCTGGAGCAGGTGCCCCGGCCGTGGTCGGCCCGGCGGTTCTGGCCGGAGGACGAGGGGCTCGGGCAGCACGCGATCGTCAGCATGTACGCCCACATCTTCGTCACGATTCACCACGGCGTGGTGCCGGTCCGCGAGGACGGCTCCGCCTGTTTCGTGGTGCCGGCCGAGAAGAACCTCTTCTTCGAGGCGCTCGACGAGGACTTCATGGAAGTGCAGCGGATGCGCTCGTTTGTGAACTTCCGGCCGGGCGAAGCGCGGTCGTGCATCGGCTGCCACGAGGAGCGCCGCCTGGCCCCGCCGCCGCGCACGCCGTTGGCCTTGGCCTATCCGCCTTCACGGCTCGGTCCCCAGCCCGGCGAGACCGTCCCCCGGCCGCTCTACTACCCGACCGACGTGCAGCCGATCCTCGACAAGCACTGCGTCGAGTGCCACAATCCCTCGAAGCCCGATGGCGACCTGGACCTCTCCGGCGAGCTGACCACGTTCTTCAACCGGTCGTACGAGCAGGTGATGGCCAAGAAGCTGGTGGCGTACATCCAGGAGTTTCACGGCCCGCAGCCGAGGGCGCAGAAGACGAACGTCGTGCCGCTTGCGCCGCGATCGCTCGGCTCGCACGCCAGCCGGCTGATCACGGTGTTGCGCGACGGTCATTACGACGCGAAGCTCTCCCGGGAGGAGATGGTCCGGCTCGTCACCTGGGCCGACGCCAACGCCCCCTACTACGGCTCCTACTTCGGCCGCCGCAATCTGATATACAAGGACCACCCCGACTTCCGCCCGCTGCCGACGCTGGAGTCGGCGAGCGGCATACCGCCGAACCACGGCACACCTTGAATCGCCGAGCGACCCTCGCACCCTCGTTCCCAGGCTCCGCCTGGGAACGCCCTAACGCGAGGCTCCGCCTCGCCCGACCAGACGCACGCAGGCACGAGGCCGCCATTCAACAACCACCGAGGGACAACCATCATGACCGCACGACGACTCCGCAGCCAACTCCAAAACGCCGCCCTGATGTTCGCGGCCCTGCTGGCCGCTCCACGCGCCCTGCCCGCAGCCGAGTCAACCGCCACCGAGCCGCCGCCCAACTTCATCCTCATCTTCTGCGACAACCTGGGCTACGGCGACGTCGGCTGCTACGGCTCGAAGCTCCACCGCACGCCCCACATCGATCGGATGGCCGCCGAGGGGATGCGGTTCACCGACTTCTACGTCACGAGCGGCGTCTGCACGCCGTCGCGGGCGAGCATCATGACGGGCTGCTATCCCCGGCGGGTGAGCATGCACGTCGACGAGAACGGGCGCCAGGTGCTGCCCGCCGTGTCGCATAAGGGGCTCCACCCCAACGAGATCACCATCGCCGAGGTGCTCAAGCGGCAGGGCTACGCCACGGCGATCGTCGGCAAGTGGCACCTGGGCGATCAATTGCCCTTCCTCCCCACCCGGCAGGGATTCGACTACTGGCTCGGCATCCCCTACAGCGACGACATGACCGCCCATCCGCGGCGCCCCACGTGGCCGGAGCTGCCATTGATGGAGAACGAGCGGGTGATCGAGGCCCCGCCCGATCGGAACCTGCTCACCAAGCGGTACACGGAGAAGGTGATCGAATTCGTCACGGAGAACCGGGATCGGCCCTTCTTCGTTTACCTGCCGCAAGCCATGCCGGGGAGCACCACGGCGCCGTTCGCCAGCGAGGCGTTCCGCGGCAAGTCGGCCAACGGGCCCTGGGGCGATTCCGTGGAGGAGCTCGACTGGTCGACCGGCGAGATCCTGGCGGCCGTCGAGCGGCTGGGGCTCGACGAGCGCACGCTGGTGATCTGGACCAACGACAACGGCGCGCCGCGGCGGAATCCCCCGCAAGGGAGCAACCTGCCGCTGGCCGGCTGGGGGTATACCACGGCCGAGGGCGCGATGCGCGTGCCCTGCGTGATGCGGTGGCCGGGCAAGATTCCCGCCGGCGCGACGTGCCGCGAGCTGTGCACGACCATGGATTTCCTGCCCACGTTCGCCCGGCTGGCCGGCGCCGAGCCGCCGCAGGATCGCATTATCGACGGGCACGACGTCTGGCCCTTGATCTCCGCCCAGCCCGGGGCCGAGTCGCCCTACGAGGCGTTCTACTATTACTACCTGGAGCAGCTCCAGGCGGTCCGGTCGGGCAAGTGGAAGCTGTACCTGCCGCTGGAGAACAAGTGGCGCAGCTTCCGCGGCGAAACCGAGCCGTGCCCCGCCCAACTCTACGACCTGGTAGCCGACCTGGGCGAAACGACCAACCTCGCCGACAAGCAACCGGACGTCGTCCAACGGCTCCTCGCCCTGGCCGACAAAGCCCGCCAGGACCTCGGCGACCTCGACCGCCCGGGCAAGAACCAGCGCCCGGCCGGCTTGGTCGAGAACCCGACGCCACGGGTGATGGAGCCCTGAGGGCGGGCGTTGGGAAGTCCTTTGGCGCCCTGTCATTGCCGATCGCCCCAAAACCCAAAAGAAGAACGCGCGTTTCCGGCGAAGTAGCAGGCACACGCCGTGTGCCGTCTGCCCGGCCACCAGTACGTCGCAGAGTCACCTGGAGGCGTCGGTGTGATCTGACATGAAAACGACGTCGGCGGACGGCACACGGCGTGTGCCTGCTACTTTCCTCAAACGCCGCGAACGGTTACCCGCCGCCTTTTGCCCGCTTCGGTTCCGCCAGCTTGCGAATGGAGTGGGCCTCGACGCGAAGGACGCAGAAGCTCTGGTCGTTTTGCCCGGTCACGTAGAGATAGCCGTCTCGATACACGAGATCGTGGGCGCTGTCGCGGCCTGCGGCGAACGCCGCCGGGCACGGGTAGGAGGCGAGCTTGGCCGGCTTGGTTGGGTCGGAGACGTCGATGGCCTCGACCGTTCGGCCGCCGGCAAGAAACAGGACGTCTCCGGCGATCGCGAGCCCGTTGGGACCCCGGCCGTCTGAGAAGCCCAGCGCGGCCACCTGGACGGGCCGGGCGGGATCGGAGAGCGCGACGACGACCGTGTGGCCCGGCGCGTCCGATCGGCTCGCGCCGACGAACGCATAGGCCCCTCGCACTTGAACGCGGTTCGCACCGACCAGCTCCTCGCTCTGCACCAAGCCGACCAGCTCCCACGCCTCCACCGGGATCGGCTTGTGCGTGCTCGGGTCGGCGACGCGATACAAGCCCACTTGGCCGGGGAGCTCCCGCCGGCCGAAGCCGGCCGGATCGACCACGACGAGGTGGTCGCCGAACCGATCGAGGTCGTGCGGCGAGCCGAGGCCGCCGTGTTCGCGCGTGTTGAGCGCGCCGGCCAGGCTCGGCGACTCGGGGCGGCTCACGTCGAACGCGCCCACCCAACCGTGCTTGCAGGCCGCGAAGACGTGATCGCCCCACTTAACCATCCCGTTGATCCGGCGGATGCGGTCCGGATCAGACACCCGACCGGCAAACCGGGGCGAGCGCGGATCGCGGACGTCGATGGAGATCAGGTCGTCGGTGCCCAGGAGCAGATAGCGGTCGAGCAAGAGCACGGTCTCCGCGTCGAACAGCGCCCGGGGGTCGCGCCGGTGCCACACGATCTCCGGACGATCGGGGCGGGCAACGTCGATCAGGGCGATCGAGCCCCCCTTGCCCGGCACGAAGGCGAGGTCGCCCTGAAGCTCGACGTCGTGCGGCCGGTCCAGCGCCTCCTCATCCGTCAACACGGCCGCCACGGAGAACGCGGGCCCGTCGCCACGGGCGACCTCGCCGGCCGTGATCGCCAAAAGAAGCGTTGCCAAGCGGAACGTCCGACGCATGCGACAGGGTCCTCCGTAAGAAGGGCGCAACCGAGTGTACGCGGGGCCGCGCGTCATTTGCCCCTGCCGAGTTGGTCGAGAGCCGCCTGCAGCTCCCGACGGGCCGCGGCCGCCGCGGCGGACTGGGCATCCTCGGCGACCGGGTCTTTCTCACGGGGGTCGTTCTCCACGTCGAACAGCCGCCCGTCGCCGTAGAGCTTCCATCGACGCGTCCGCACCCAGTATTTCCCACTAAGCCCGGAATAGGCCCACCGGCGCCCTTCGGCGGTCTCGCCGCGGAGCCGGGGGGCGAAGCTTCGCCCGTCGAGCGCGACGCCCTCGGGGAGCGGCGCCCCGCCGAGGTCGGCGAACGTGGGCAGGAAATCGCTGAAGTCGACCAGGTCGTCGACGACCAGGCCCGCGGGCGTGGTGCCCGGCCAGTTGGCCACCAGCGGCACGCGCGTGCCCGCGTCGGTCAGCTCGCCCTTGCCGCCGCGGACCTCCACGTCGCCGAGCTTGGAGACGAAGGCTTTTCGCACGAGCTTCCCTTCCACGGCGGTGGCGATGTAGCTCTTGGGCGTGCCGTTGTCGCCGGTGAAGAGGATCAGCGTCTTGTCGCGAAGCCCCAGCCGGTCCAACGCGTCGACGAGCCGGCCCACGCGGGCGTCCATCGCCTCGACCATCTCCGGGTACGAGTCGTAGCGGCCGTGGGGGCCGAACGGCACGGGCGCGTCGAGGTCGTCGGTCACGTCGTGGCAGAGGGCCATCGAGTAGTAGGCGACGAACGGCTTGTCCCGGTTCCGCGTCATGAAGTCGATGAGGAACTCGCAGTAGACGTCCGGCCCGTAGCGGTCCTCGAGGCCCTCGCGGAGCTTGCCGTTCTGCCAGACGTAGGGGGCGTAGTAGCGCGGGCCTTCGTGCCAGCCGAAGAGGCTCGACTCGTCGAAGCCCAGTTGTTGTGGATGCTGGGGATTGCGCCCCAGCAGGATCAACTGCCACTTGCCGGCGATGGCCGTGGCGTACCCGGCTCGCTTCATCACGTGGGCGAAGGTCCGCTTCTCCTCCGACTTCGGAAACGTGCCCCAGCCGGGCGTGCCCATGCGGAACGGGTAGCGCCCGGTGAGGATCGCTACCCGCGTCGGGTGGCAGACCGGCATGCTGTAGCAGTGGCGGAACCGCGTGCCGGTCGCGGCCAGGCGGTCGACGTGGGGCGTGCTGTACGACGTGCCGCCGTAGCATCCCAGCGTCTCGCAGCCGAGGTCGTCGGCCAGGATGAAGAGGACGTTCGGCCGGGTCTCGGCCGCAAGCGTGGAACGGGCGCACGTGCCCGATAACAGCATGGCGGCCACAGCGAGGGCCGTCCCGCCGATGAGCCCGGATCGATTGGCCTGCGTCATTGTACCTCCTCGTCCGCTTGCACGCGCATGACGACCGCGAACCCGCCTCCTTCTCGTCGGTCGAAGCGGCTCGTGCCCCCACCAATAACCTCGGGGGACCTGGAAGTCAAGAAGCCGGCCCGCGCGTGATCGACGGAGCCTCGTGGGCTCGTAGGGTGAATCGAGATACGAGACCTGCCCTACACGTGATTCGGCGGTAACGCTATCATGAGGGACGGCCTGAGCTGGCGATCCGTCTGCTCGTTGACTGACCGCGGTCTCAGACCTTCCACGACTCCCGAACGACCGACGCATGCCCACGCGCCCCCCGGATTCCGCCCGGCCGTCCGCCGCCCGGACCAAGCTCCTCCTGTTCGACGTCGACGGCACGTTGTTGTTGAGCGGCGGCGGGTCCTTGCGGGCGATGACCACGGCGGCGCGTCGCTGGTTCGGCCCGACGTTCAGCCTGGAGGAAGTAGACCGCAACGGGCGCCTCGACCCGCACATCATCGGGGCGGCGCTGGAGCTCAACGGCGTTCGGGCAACCGACGAACAGCTCGAATCGTTCCGCGAGTCCTATCTCCAGGAGCTGCGGACCGAAGTCGGGTCGTCGCGAATTCTGCCGGGGGTGGGCGAGCTGCTGGCCGAGCTCCGGGCGGCCGAGGGCGTACTGCTCGGATTGGTCACCGGCAACTACGCCGAGGCCGCGCGAATCAAGCTCGAAGGGGTGCGAATCGATCCGGCCTGGTTCGTGGTGGGCGGTTTCGGCGAGCAGGCCGCCACGCGAAGCCGGCTGGTCGGCCTGGCCATCGAGACCGCCGCCTCGCTGGTTGGACGACCCATTCCGGGCCGCGACGTGATCGTGATCGGCGATACGCCCCGCGACGTCGAGTCGGCCGACGACGCCGGCTGCCGGTCTCTGGCCGTGGCCACCGGCAACTACCCGCCCAACGTGCTCGAAGCGGCGGGGGCCGACGTCGTCCTGCCCGACCTGACCAACCCGGCCCCGCTTTGGGCGATGCTCGAAGATCGAGACGCCGGCTGAGGCACGTGGGGAGCAGGTGGGCTCGTCAGATTGGTTCCGCGCGTTGGGCTCCTATCGACGCCAGCAGAATCGCGGCGGTCTCCGTCCGAAGGGTACGAGGTCCCAGGTCCACGAGCTGCCAGCCGGCGGACGTGGCCAGGGTGATTTCGTTATCCGTGAAACCGCCTTCGGGCCCCACGGCCAGCACCACGCCATGGGACGAACCGAGGGACGCCCACGACTTTTCAGCGGCGAATCGTTCCGTCTCAGCGGCCCGGTTTCGCGCATGGGCCAATAGGCGAAGAGGGGCCCTTTGCGTGCGGTCCACGAAGTCGCGCCACGGCTGCGACTCGGCGATCTCCATCAGCCGGTTCCGGCCGCATTGCTTGGAGGCCTCGATCACCGCACGGCGGAGCCGGCCCAACGTCCGCTCGCCCGGCCGGGCGACCGACCGCTCCGTCTCCAAAGGGACCAGCCGTTTGACGCCCAGCTCGACTGCTTTCTCGACGAGCCACCGCTGCCTCTCCCCCTTGGGAAGGGCGACGGCCAGCGTCAGGTCCACCGGCAGCTCACGGTCGACCTCGTGCCGCGCGAGGATCGCCAGCTCAGCTTCGGCTCGGCGGAGCCGCGCGACCTGGGCGGTGAACTCGGCCCCGCTGCCGTCGAACAACACCACGCGATCCCCAGGCTTGAGCCGCATGACGTGGATCAGGTGGTGCGCTTCCGTCCCAACGAGTGTGGCTTTCTCGCCCGAGATGGGCGTATCGGCGAAGTAACGGTCGGTCATCGAGTTTACCGGTTAGATCGACTATTCGGGGTCAAGTTTTCTCCTCGGCCGTACCGAAGAGAGAACCGCACCGGAATCGGCCGGTCGAGGGCTCCGTAGTTCGCGCGGAAGCCCGTAGCTAGCACGCAAGCTGTGGGGACGCCGTTCAATGTACCACTCACACTGGGGTCTCGACGAGCCTCCCTTCCGGACCCGACTCGACCCGCGGTTCTTCCACGAGAGCCCCACGCACGAGGAGGCCCTGGCCCGACTCCACTTTCTCGTCGACTATCGGCGTCGCCTGGGCCTGCTCACCGGCCCGCAGGGAAGCGGCAAGTCGCTTCTCTTCGAGGTGTTCGCCGGGGAACTCCGCGAGCGCGGGCTGCCGGTAGCAAAGGTCAATCTGATGGGGGCCGACCGATTGGAGATGATGTGGCTCCTGGCCGGCGAGCTGAAACTCAACCCATGCGGGGAAGCAACGTTCCCCTCGCTATGGCGGTCAGTGACCGACCGAATTACCGAGTACCGCTACCAGCAGCTCGACACGGTCCTGCTCTTTGACGACGCCGATCGGGCAAGCGAAGAGGCACTAACCCAAATTGCGAGGCTTGCGCAGTTTGACTACTCTCCCGACGCCCGGCTGACCATCGTGATGGCAAGCTCCCCAGACCGCATCCGCCGGCTAGGCGATCCCCTGTTGGAGCGGGCCGAGTTGCGGATCGACATCGAACCCTGGAGCCCCTCCGACACGGAGGACTACGTCAAGGCATCGCTCGCCCGGGCCGGCCGGGAAAGCCCGCTGTTCGACACGTCCGCCATCCAACGCCTCCACCAGCTCGGCGAGGGCATTCCCCGCCGCATCAACCAACTGGCCGACCTGGCCCTCTTGGCCGGCGCGGGGCAGCAACTCGATGAGATCGACGAGGCCACCGTCGAATCCGTCTACCACGAGCTGGGAGTGATTGAGGTGTAAGGAGGAAGGAGGAAGGATGAATGCGGAATGAATGAGGTGCCGCACTCCGCCGCTGGTGCCACTTCATTCATCCTTCCGCATTCATCCTTCATCATTCCCCCGCCTCTCTCTTGAACCCGCCCTGTCGAGGCGATACCCTACGCCGTATGAATACGCCTCGACGAATGATTATCCTCACCGACGGGTACAACGACTGGCACACGGCCAAGACGGCGGTCTGCATCCTCCGCTACCGACCGGAACAGGTGGTCGCCGTGTTGGACCGCGAAGGCGCGGGCAAGACGTGCCAGGAAGTGTTGGGCATCGGCGGCGACAAGCCCGTCGTGGCCTCCGTGGCCGACGCCCCCGAGGCCAACGCACTACTGATCGGCATTGCCCCGCCGGGCGGCAAGATCCCCAAGCCCTGGCGGCCGATCGTGCTGGAAGCCATCCGGCGCAAGCTGAACGTGGTCTCCGGGCTGCACGACTTCCTGAACGACGATCCCGAGTTCTCCCGGGCCGCCCGGGAGCACGGCGTCGAGCTGGTCGACGTGCGCCGGACCGACGAGAACGACGTGGCCGCGCGCGAGGGGATCCGCGAAGGGTGCCTCCGGATCCAGACGGTCGCCAACGACTGTAGCTGCGGCAAGATGGTCGCCGCGGTGGAGATCGCCGAGGGGCTCAAGCGGGCGGGCGTGGACGCCAAGTTCGTGGCCACCGGGCAGACCGGCATCCTCGTCGAAGGCGACGGCTGCCCGGTCGACCGCGTGATCTGCGACTTCCTCAACGGCGCGGCCGAGCGGCTCGTCCTGGCCAACCAGCACCACGACGTAATCGTGATCGAAGGGCAGGGAAGCCTGTTCAACCCCCGCTATTCGTGCGTCACCCTGGGGCTTTTGCATGGCGCCATGCCCGACGGGCTCGTCGTCTGCTACGAGGTGGGCCGCACGATGATCGAGGGGATGGAGCCGTATCCGCTTCCTTCCCTCGAGCGGCTGATCGACTACTACGAGGCCTCGGCCAACGTGATGCACCCATGCCGGGTGATCGGCTTTTCGATGAACAGCCGCAAGGTCTCCGAAGCCGAAGCGGAAGCCGAGCGCGAGCGCGTGCGTCGCCAGTTCGGCCTCCCCGTGTGCGACGTCATCCGCCACGGGCCGGACGAGCTGGTTCAGGCGGTGCTGGACCTGAAGCGGCAATTGAACAAATAGGCTCCGACCGCGATGCAACTCACCCTGCGCCAGTTCGACCTCCCCTTGCGCCACGTCTTCACCATCGCCCGCGGCTCCAGCAGCGTGAGCCGCACGCTCGTTGTCGAGCTGGAGCAGGACGGCGTGCGCGGGTACGGCGAAGCGGGCGAGAACGAATACTACGGCGCGTCGATCGCGAACATGTCGGCCGTGCTCGAGTCGGTCCGCCCGCAGCTTGAAGCCCACACGCTCGGCGACCCGGCCGAGTTGTGGCAACAGCTCGCGCCGCGGTTGGCCCACAACACGTTTGCCCAATGCGCGTTGGACCAGGCGGCCCACGATCTCTGGGGCAAGCTCCGCGGCCAGCCCCTCTGGAAGCTCTGGGGCCTGAGCCTGGAAGACGTCCCGGTCACCGACTACACCATCGGGATCGACACGATCGAGGTGATGGTCGCCAAGATGCAGGAGTTCCCCGGCTGGCCCATCTACAAGATCAAGCTGGGCACGCCCAACGACCTCCAGATCGTACGCACGTTGCGCGGGCATACCGATGCGGTGTTCCGCGTCGACGCCAATTGCGGCTGGACCGGCGACGAGGCGATCCGCAACTCGGCGGCCCTCAAGGAGCTGGGGGTCGAGTTCATCGAGCAGCCGCTCCCGCCGGACGATTGGGAGGGCATGAAGAAGGTCTTCGCGGAGTCGGCCCTGCCGATCGTGGCCGACGAGAGCTGCCAGCAGGAGCCCGACGTGGACCGGTGCAACGGGTACTTCCACGGCGTGAACGTCAAGCTGGTCAAGTGCGGCGGGCTCACGCCGGCACGGCGGATGATCGCCCGGGCGAAGGAGCTGGGCCTGAAGACGATGGTCGGCTGCATGACCGAGACGAGCGTGGGCATCTCGGCGATCGCCCAGCTTCTGCCCATGCTCGACTACGTCGACATGGACGGCGCCCTGCTTTTGGCCCAGGACGTCGCCACGGGGGTCACCATCGACCGCGGCCGGGTCCAGTTCCCCGACGAGAACGGCTGCGGCCTGCGCCTGCTCGAAGAAGGCCCGTCCGTGCAATGAGCTTCTCACCGTCGTCGATGGTCGACGGCAATCCCAGAGTGCGATGACGGAGGCGGCCGACGGCATCGATCACCGCTTGCGGCGTTGGAAGCCCCGGCAGCCCAAACCGTCTCCCCGGGAGCGGGGCCACACACGCGATTACGTAGCCGCGGGGAGGGCCTGCTTGACGAGCTCCACGATCTGGTCGAAGGCCTGCGGGTCGTTGACCGCCAATTCGGCCAGAATCTTCCGATCCAGCTCGATCTTGGCCGCGCGAAGCCCGTGGATGAACTCGCTGTACCGGAGCCCCCGCTGGCGAACCGCCGCGTTGATCCGGATGATCCACAGCTTGCGGAACTCCCGCTTGCGAACGCGGCGATCGCGGAAGGCATAGGCTCCGGCGCGAACCAGCGATTCCTTCGCGGTTCGCAGGAGCTTGCCGCGGCCGCCGCGATACCCCTTGGTGCGGCGGAAGAGGCGATTCTTGGCCCGGTTTCGGGCGGCACCTTTGATGGTTCTCATCGTGCGTCCTTCGACTTCTCGGCGGGATCAAGGCCCTCCCCTCTTGAGCGGGGAGCGTTGTCATGCCCGTCCCGTGTCATCTGCTGAGCCTATCCGCTTCGGACCACCGTCGTGCGGAGGCGGCAGCCCAAGCTAGCCGATCGGGCAGCCGCGATGGAGAGGGTGGACAGACGGGGGGGTCAATAGCTGTTTCCGCAAAGGGCGTCGCGGATCTTCTTCGCCTCGGTCTCGTGGACCGTCGTCGTGCCACGCAACTTCCGCTTCCGCTTCTGCGTCAACCGGAAGGCCAAATGGCTGGTGCCACTCTGGCGATGCTTGACCTTCCCGTTGGCCGTCACGCGGAAACGTTTCTTGGTTCCCTTATGGGTCTTCTGCTTCGGCATGATCCGGGCCGCATTCTCTAGCTACTGGGGAAAGAGGGCAAACCTTCGATTATAGGCCCTCCTGCGCCCTGGGGAAGGGGGATCGGCCAAAAACCGAGCCGAGTGCACCCAAATCGAGCGAGCCCGCAAGGTGCCCGCGCGGGCCCCGCTCGCCCTTCGGCAGTCGGGTCGGGCTCGGAACGCCTCCATGGGCTCCATGGCCCGGGGGCGGCCGGGAAGAATCGGGCCATGCAGGCATCGGCGCGCGCTGGAGGACCATCCGCGAGGGCCGAGCGGTAGGCACAAGGCGGCAGGCAATGCCCCCGCGCCGGGCAGCCGGCAACTTTCGGGGGGACGGATGTGTCCCCACAGGCCCCCTTGAGGGACGAATCGATCCCCTCTGACGCCGAAAGGCGCGCACAATTCCCCCGGTTTGCCGCCGCAAGTGGCTATTTGGGTGCCAGCGTGCACACGATTCGGCGACCTTGTTGGGTCGGCAGGGACTCGACCCGGGCGATGTCTTCCAGTTGCGAGATCATCTCGTCGATCACGCGACGCCCCTCCTCGACGTGGGCCAGCTCACGACCTCGGAACATCACCGAAATGAGCACTTTGTTATTGTGCTCCAAGAACTGCCGCGACCGGTTGACCTTCACGTGGATGTCGTGTTCCCCCGTCTTCGGACGAACCCGGATCTCCTTGATCCTCACTTGGTGAGATAGGCTCCGGTGCTGCCGCTTCTTCTGCTGGTACTTGAACTTCCCGTAGTCCATGATCCGGCAGACTGGTGGCTGTCCGCTCGGAGCCACTTCGACCAGATCCAACTCGGCCTGGCTCGCGGCCGCCAAGGCCTCCTCGATGGGCAGGATCCCCAACTGGTCGCCGTCCGCCGCAATCACGCGGACGGGCGAGGTCCGGATCTGTTCGTTTACCCGCTGTGCTTTGGGTTCGATAGCCGCCGTCCTCCTAAGAACCGTGATGCAATTCCCCCTAAACGTCGCTCACAATCCGGCACGCCGTCGGGACGACCTCCCGAGGGGCAGCCAATTGCGCATCGGTGAGTATTCCCAACCCGGCCCCGCCAGTCAACGGGGTTCCCCGCAAAAAGCCCTCAAAACGGCCAGCTCCGCCGCTCCCTGCCCCCCCGTTAGGGCTACCTGGCCCGGCAGGCACGACTCGCTGAGCGCCCTGGTCGGAAATCCGAGGTAAAAACCCTCCAAGGCTCGATGCCCACGGTTGCGCGGCCCCGCCCGTTCCGTTCCGCAATCTGAACGCTCCAGTAGCGCGTCGCCTCCAACCCCTCAGGACCCCGCCAGGAGCCAACCGGAAGGGGGGGCTACCCTGAAAGTGGGGAATGAGCGCGGGCCAACTGGCCGTCAACCTCCCCACCAGCGGCGGTTCCACCACCTTAAGCCCGGTCTCCGCGGCCCAGTCGGTCGGGCACACCCGCGGCGAGAACCCTCGGACATGCCCATCAGACAGCTCAAACTCAAGCATATTTCCCAGCTTCTCCAGACCTCCTTGCCCGCCAAGACCAGCGAAACAAGGGACTCGTCACAAACGTTCTCCCACAGCCCGGCACGTTCGCCTGACAACAATACCGCGGCCCCGCCCTCGCCCGCAGCAATAGTCCGACAAACGGCCCGCCCCACAGGTTCATCCGACCGGCAGCCTCGGCCCCACGCTCTCCACCCTCTTGACTCCCTCGCCACTTCGTGCCAGACCTGGATGATCCGCCTGGTCCATTCCAGAACTCCTTGTCTTTTCCATCCTTCTGCCTCCTCACCCTCTATGGTGATAACTGAGGAGGTAGTTGTCTGACCTATCATTGGCACAGAGGGTAGCTTCAAACCTTCCGAGCTTATTGATGTTTGCATTGCCAAGGATCACCCGACGTGGACCGGACCCTTCGGTCCCGGGCTTCCGGCGGAAGCCCTCCGTTACCGTGATCGCACGTGCGCTGGGGTCACAGGGTGAGTGCGATGGGGTTTCAGGGGAGGTGCTACATGGTCACAGGCCACCTGCGCGCACGGTAGTTCCCGAAGAAAACGCACTTCCTGGACGGGGCCGGTCGCGCAAGCCATGGGTACGAACGCACTTGGAGGTGTTTGCCGGACCAACAAAAAACCGTCCAACACATGGTTTCGACGCAAGGCGTGTCATCGGTGGCTTTGCTGGACACTTGGACGGGCGCTTTCGGGGGCTTCCGGGCGTGCGGTGTTTCGCCTAAGGATCGCAGAAACAATAAGTGGGGCACGATTCCATCGTGCCAGGCACGTTGGAAACGTGCCCCACGGCCATATCGCGACAGTTGTTTGTTGCGCGATCCTAACCCGCTCGAGCTTACCATGTTGGCGCCGAGCCGCAAGGCATTTTCTGGCCGCCCCCGGATGCTTCCAACTTTTCGTGCGCCCCGGCCGCTCGGGCGGCATGATCTGGCCGGCGACGGCGAACTGAAGCCCGCCGCCTTTGAGGGGGCGCGTGCCAACAACGCCGTGGCGCGGCTCACACCGGCGCGGTGACGATCGGCGTGCCGCGGTCGGCGAGGGCGCGGTCGATGCGGGCGAGGTGGTCGCCGGTGAGCCGCCAGCCGAGCGCGCCGGCGGTCTCGCGGATCTGATCGGGGCTTTTTGCCCCACAGAGGGCGGCGGTGATGCCCGGCCGGTGGATCGTCCAGTGGGTGACCAGCTCGGCGACCGTATGGCCCGCCTCCGCGGCGATCTCGCGGAGCTTGTCGAGGAGGTCGTGGTTCTTCTGCCACTCGTCACCGTGGAACATCGGGTATTTGCGGCGGCTGTCTTTCTCGGCAAAGACGTGATCCCGGGTGATTTTGCCGGCCAGAAGCCCCTTCATGAGCGGCCAGTAGACGAGCACCGACACGCCGTGCTCGCGGCACCACGGGAGCGTGTCGGCCTCGATTTGGCGCTGGAGCATGCTGTACGGCGGCTGAAAGGCGCTGAGCGGACACTCGGCCGCGAACTGGCCGAGCTGGGCGACGTTGAAGTTCGAGACGCCCACCGCCCGGGTCTTGCCCTCGTCGCGAAGCTCCTTCATCGCCCCGGCGGTCTCGGCGATCGGCACGCTCGCGTCCGGGGCGTGGACGTAGTAGAGCTCGACGCGGTCGGTTTTCAGCCGGCGGAGGCTTTCTTCGCACTCGCGGCGGAGCGTGGCGGGGGAAGCGTCGTGCATCTGCTTGCCGTGAGCGTCCCAGTGGAGCCCGCCCTTGGAAGCGATCACCATTTCGTCGCGGCGGCCTTCCAACGCCCGGGCGATCAGCCGCTCGCTCTCGCCGTTGCGTCCGTAGCAGTAGGCCGTATCGAGATGGTTGATGCCCAGTTCGAAGCAGGCGCGGATCGTGGCCAGGCTCTCTTCCTCGGGCACCCGGCCGCTGGTCATGCCGGCGATCGGCCAGCAGCCCAGGGCGACGGCGGAGACGCGGAGGTCGGTGTTTCCCAGGGGACGAAGGTCGCTAGGGGACTTGGCTTCGGACATTTGCTGCAAATGAGTCAAGTTTGGGGGCGGAGGGTTCAGGGTTCAGGGTTCGAGGTTCAGGACTTTTGGGGAGACGTGGAACACCAAGTGCTGAACCCTGGACCCCAGCCACCCAAGGCGATCGTCGGTCTGAGGTGTCGCCTCGCTAGTGGTCATCCGTCCTTTTCTGCAACGAACGTGATCCGTGTTGTGCGGCGCTCGACGTCCACGCCGGGATGGGCCGGCCGTGGCTACGGCGACCGGTGGCGGATCGATCGCCCGTGGAGGGCTTCGCCGAGCTTGCCGTCTTCGAGGGCCGACTTGCCGGCGATGAACAGGTGTTTCACGCCCGTGGCGTACTGCTGCGAGTCCTCGAACGTGGCGCGATCGATGAAGGTCTCGGGGTCGAACACGACCACGTCGGCGTGGGCGCCGGGGCGGAGATAGCCGCGGTCGGCGAGGTGGAGGACGTCGGCCGGCAAGCCGGTTGCGCTGCGGATCGCCCGGGCCATCGAGAGGACCTTCTCGGCGCGTGCGTAGTGGCCGATTTTGCGGGGGAAAGTGCCGAAGCTGCGTGGGTGGGGGCAGGCTTTGGGGTTCGGGAAGATGGCGGAGCCGTCCGAGCCGGTGGCGACCCAGGGCACGCTCATGACGTAGCGGACGTCCTCTTCGCAGAGGGAAAAATTGACCACCGACGCCCCGCCGTCGCGTTGGATGCGGAGCACCTGATCGATCACGTCGACGCCCTGTTCGTCCGCAATCTGCTTGACGCTCATGCCGGCCCAGTGCGGGTGCTTCTTGCAGGAGACGATGACCACCTTTCGCGTCTTTTTCAGGCCGCCCTCGACCACCTTGCGGACCGCTTGCTCCAGGGCCGGGTCCGCGTCCATTCGCTTGAACAGGTCCTTGCGCCCGCCCGGAATGTCGGTCGCCCGCATCAGCGTGTCGACGAGCGAGGTGGAGGTGGCCACGTAGGGGTACTGGTCGGCGGTGACGGTGACGCCGTCGCGCCGGGCTTCCTCGATCATTCGCACGGCGTCGCGGATCTTTCCCCAGTTGGACACGCCGCACGTCTTGAAGTGGGAAATGTGGACGGGCACCTTGGCCTGGCGTCCGATCTCGATGGCCTCGGCGACGGCTTCGAGGAGCTTGTCCCCTTCGTCGCGGATGTGGCTGACGTAGAGCCCGCCGTGCGAGGCCACGACCTTGGCCAGCTCGACGATCTCGTCGGTTTGGGCGAAGATGCCGGGGACGTAGATCAGTCCGGTCGACATACCCCAGGCGCCGTCGCGCATCCCCTGGTCGACCAGTTGCTTCATTTGCTCCAGTTCGTCGGGCGTGGGGGCGCGGTTCTCGCTTTTCATCACTCGGGCCCGCACCGCTCCGTGGGGGACCAGGTGGATGATGTTCGAGCCGGCGCCCTTCTCGTCGACTTTGTCGAGCAGGTCGCCGACGTCGACGGGCCCGCCGCCGCAGTTGCCGGTCACCACGGTCGTGCAGCCCTGGGTCAGGTAGTTCAGATTGTCGCGGGTCTTCTCTTGGAGGATGGGGCGATCGGTGTGGGTGTGCAGGTCGATGAATCCCGGCGCGATCACGAGGCCCTTGCAGTCGATCGTGCGCCCGACTTCGCCCGACTCGAACCGGCCGACGGCCACGATCCTGTCGCCCCGCAGGGCGACGTTGCCGACCACGCCCTCCGAGCCGGTGCCGTCGTAGATCGTCCCGCCCTCGAGCAGCACGTCGGCGCGGGTGGCCTGGCCGAAGGCGATCGAGCTGGTCGTCGAGGGCGAGGGCGATAGGAGGAGCAACGCTGCCACGCCCGCGAGTGCCAGCCGGAACGTGCCCGTGCGGTGCCGACTTGCGTAGCCATTGGACCTACCGGCGGTTGTGTGCTTGGCTTGGGGTGACATGGGTTCCTCTCGATCTACGGGTGCCGAATGCGTTTGTGGGACGACCGTCTCGCTGACCGGGCGGTCGGTTGGCCAACGTGTCCCATTATGGTCATCGGGCGCCCCGTTTGGAAGTTCCTATCGAGCCCTGCAAAGCCCAGGGGGGGAGGCCGATCAAGGCCGGGCCGCAGCCGGTAATTCAGGCCTTCCAGCGCGGTCAATCGCGAGGGCAGCAGTCGGGCGGGCAGACGTCGTGGCTGGGGCCGTCGGTTCCCAGGGCGAGGCGGGTCGGCTCGTCCTCCATCCGTTCGAGGATCAGCTCCCGGATCATGCGGACGAACCGCGGATGCGTGCCCACGACCGCGGAGCGGACCATGCTCAGGCCGAGCCCCGCGCACAGGTCGGCGGTTTGGACGTCGAGATCGTAGACGATCTCCATGTTCTCGTAGAGGAACCCGATCGGCACGATCACCGCGTCGTGCGCCTCGCCCCGTTCGGCCAGCCCGCGCAGGCAGTCGTCCAGGGCGGGCTCGAGCCACGGCTCGGAGGGCGGCCCGCTGCGGCTCTGGTAGACCAACCGCCAGTCGGGACGCGCCAGGCGCTCGGAGACGAGGCGGCACGCTTCGCGCAACTGGGCTTCGTACGCGCACTTCGCCGCCGTGGCCACGGGGATGCTGTGCGCGGTGTAGAGGAGGCGGGCGTCGTCGCGGCGCTCGGCCGGAACCTCCGCCAGCGCGGCCGCCACCCGCTGGCACATCGGCTCGATGAATCCCGGGTGGTTGTAGAAGAGGCGGAGCTTGTCGACCTCGGGCGCGTCGGGCCCCACGGTGAGGCGGGCCTGCTGGATCGCTTCCAGGTACTGCCGGCAGCCGTAGTAGGAGGCAAACGCCGAGGTGACGAAGGCCAACGCGCGGCGGATCCCGTCGTCGGCCATCTGCCGAATCGCGTCGGCCAGCAGCGGGTGCCAGTTGCGGTTTCCCCAATAGACGGGCAGCGGTGGGCCGTGCGCGTTCAGCTCGGTCAGCAGCGCCGCCAGAAGGGCGCGGTTCTGCGCGTTGGCAGGGCTGACACCGTCGAACAGGTCGTAGTGCTTGGCCACCTCGAGCAACCGAGTGCGCGGGACACGCGTGCCGCGCAGCAAGTTTTCCAGGAAGGGGATGACGTCGTCGGGCTTCTCCGGCGCTCCGAAAGAGACGAGGAGGACGGCGTCGTACGGCTCGTTCACCGATTTACCCCCAAGCACACGCGGAGCGGAGCAGCGGGCAGTCGCCAGCCCAGACGATACACGACGCCCGGAGCACAGGCTTCCGGGCGGCGGAACCGGGAACACCGGCAAGATGGCTGTGGCAAGAGGTGGATAGTCCGGGCCGGCCAATTAGCGAGAAACGGACGGTTGGGAGCGATTCTCCGGTCCTCGCAGAGTGACCCCGACGGGATTTGAACCCGTGCTCCAGGCTTGAAAGGCCTGTGTCCTAACCTGGCTAGACGACGGGGCCCGGTCGCCGATTCAGAAATCGACGCAAGTCGTTCTGTATATCCCGGCGAGCGAGGATCCGTCAAGGGGCCCCGCGGCAGATTGGCGCGGCGGGAGCGCACCGGGAGCGACTGCGAAGCAGCGGAGACTTTCGCAACCAGGCGGGGGGGAGGCGGGGTCCGCGAAGGATCGGGAGGCGCAAAAAGGCAGGCTACGACTCGTCGGAGGTCTTCGCTGGGTCGGCCTTGCCGGCCTCTTTGCCGCCGCCGGCGGCTTCGTTGCGGCGGATCGCATCGAAGACCTCGCGCCGGTGGACGGGCACTTCCTTCGGGGCCTCGACCCCGAGACGGACCTTGTCGCCCCGGATCTCCACCACGACGATCGTAATGTCATCGTTGATGACAATACTTTCGTTCTTCTTTCTAGAGAGCACTAACATCCTAATTTCCTTCGCTCTCTTGCCGGGGCTACCGGGTGGGAGGCCCTGGCAGGGACCCGGTGCGGCCAACGCGCACCGGAAGTGTCTTTATCTCAACATACGCTCCCAAATGGGTTGCGTCAAGGAAACTTGGGCTAAGAAGGCAAAATCGGCCGCGGGTTTCCTGCCGTCTTGGCACAGAATTCGTTTGTTCGTTGCCGCCCGCATGTTCGGAAAAGATTCCCAACGTGGGGCTCCGAGGGAGCGAAAGCTCGAAAGTCGTTGCTATGATGAGATTTACGTTGCTCTATCGGGCATCGGCCCGCCCCCACCCTGGGCAGCCGAACGCGGTTCCAAACGAAACCCAATCCCCCCCGATCAAGCTAAACGCGGCCCGGAATTCCGACGGGGATAGCGGGCCTAGACTGTGTACGAATCATGGGCCGGGCGGGTTCGCAATTGGCCGCTGCCAACCCACGCGTCGGACACCGCCTCAAAACGCCCGAAGCCCGCCGGTGGCATCGTGTACTCGACCCCGCGTCCACAACACGAGCGGTGGCCTCAGCGGTCTACCATCCCGTTTGAGTTCGCGTCACACACGATGCCCGAGGTCTCGGTAATTCGGACGCAGCGCGACGGGCCCCAGACGGGGCATCGGAAAACTTGCTTGTGAAGCGACCCGGTCCGCCTATAATTCACCTGGCTTGATAGCCGAAGCAATGGGTGGCTTGCCGCCGTTCGACCGCCGGGGAGCCCCAGTACGCCGATCTTGGGTGCGGCTTCTCAAGGCGGCAAGAATTCAGGAAAAAAAGGACGGCATCTCCGGTCCGTCGCACCGCACGCTCAACCGCGGTCGCCCACTCGAAGCTCGTCACCAAGCCCATCGATGAAGGGCCCCGTCGATAGCGGACCACGAACCAAGAGGAGACCACGTGCGCCAGAGGCATTCCGAGACACGCAAGCACTTCACCGTCCAAGAGGCGAACGCGACCTTGCCGCTGGTTCGGGCGATCGAGAAGGACCTGACCGAGTTGGGGCGGGAGGTGATCCAGCGGCGTGAGCGTCTGTCCAGCTTGCCGTGCAGTTGCGGGTGCGACTCCGACGACCCGTATCGGGAAGAAGTGGTCCAAATCACCGAGGAGTTGGGCAAGGACAGTCGGCGCTTGCGGGGGTACGTGGAGGAGCTGCTCGAGTTGGGCGTCAAACCAAGGAGCATCACGCAGGGGTTCGTCGATTTTCCGGCGGTGCTGGACGGGCGGCCCGTCTATCTCTGCTGGAGACTGGGCGAGCCGGAGGTGCTGCACTGGCACGAGCAGGACGCGACCTTCCATGACCGGCGCCCGCTAGCCGCCGGCGTCGCCGACGAAGAAGGGGGCCGCAGCGACACGGGCTCGACGGTTTCTGAGAGGGCCGAGGAAGCACCCGCTTCCCAGTAGGTGCACCCCACCGACGTCGCTCTACCGCCGCAAGGCCTTGTTGGCACGGAAATGGGGACAGGCACCGTCGGCAGCGTGAAAGACCGCCGCAGAACCCTATCTCGACGGAGCCAGACCCCGTTTCCGGGCTGCCGCACTCGCAGTTTGAGCAACCATGCACCTCATCGATACCCACGTCCATCTCGACGCGGAGGAGTTCGACGGCGACCGCGACGAAGTGATCGCCCGGGCGCGCGAGTCGGGGGTGGAGGTGATGATCTGTCCGGCGATCACGGCCGATTCGAACGAGGCCGTGGTTCGGCTGGCCGAAACGCACGAGGAGATGTTTGCCGCTGTGGGGATTCACCCTAACTACGCCGCGGAGGCCGCGCCGGGCGATTGGGACCGGGTCGTGGAGATGACCGGTCATGCGCGCGTCGTTGCGGTGGGGGAAGCGGGGCTCGATCGCCACTGGGACTTCACGCCGATGGAGGTCCAGCGGGACTACTTCGACCGGCACCTGCAACTTACCCAGGAGCATAACCTGCCGGTGGTTATCCACTGTCGGGAGGCCGAGGCGGACGTGTTGCCCATGCTCCGGGAGGCGGTCGCCCGGGGGCCGCTCGTGGGCGTGATGCACGCGTTCAGCGGCGACCGGTCGTTCGCCGAGGCATGTCTGGAGTTAGGGCTTTACCTGGGCTTCGCCGGATCGGTGACGTATACGAACAAGAAGTTCCGGGCGCTCCGCGACGCGGCGGCCGTGGTGCCCGAGGACCGCATCCTGATCGAGACGGACGGCCCCTACCTGACGCCGCAGCCTCTGCGCGGCCGCCGGAAGCGGAACGAGCCGGCCTATCTGGTGCACACGGCCCAATGCCTGGCGGAGCTTCGCGGCCAGGGCGTCGAGGAGCTGGCCGCGCAGACGACGGCCAACGCCCGGCGGCTGTTCCGGCTGCCGTGAGCGCCCATGGCGATGGGGCGGTGTGGGGCCGGAGAAAGTGTCCACCGCGAGAACCGCCTCGTCGCTGTCGGACAGGGAGGCGGTCGTCGCCGATTTGGTGTTCTCCGCTTGCCGGGCTGAGTACAATCCCCGCGAGTGGTCCGATTGGGCCCATGGGGATTGAGATTGCCGATTCGACGGTCCGAAATCAAGGGAGACAACCTATGGTGAAAACCGCCAGCACAATGCTTCCGCTGGGCACGCAGGCCCCGGAGTTCTCGCTTCCCGAGGCCGAAGGCAAGACCGTGTCGCTGGGCGACTTTGCCGACGCCCCGGCGCTTCTGGTCGTGTTCATGTGCAACCATTGCCCGTACGTGAAGCACGTGGCCGACGGGCTGGCCAAGCTGGCCCGGGAGTACCAATCGCGCGGGGTGGCCGTCGTGGGGATCAACTCCAACGACGCGGCAACCTACCTCGACGACGCCCCCGACAAGATGGCCGAGGAGGTCAAGCGCCGCGGCTACACGTTCCCTTATCTCTGCGACGAGACGCAGCAGGTGGCCGTCGCCTATCGGGCGGCCTGCACGCCGGACTTCTTCGTGTTCGACGGCCGGCGCCGCCTGGTCTACCGGGGGCAAATGGACGACAGCCGGCCCGAGAGCGGGATCGCGGTGACCGGCAAGGACCTGCGAGCCGCCCTGGACGCCGTCCTCGCCGGCCGGCCGGTCGCCGAAGATCAGAAGGCCAGCCTAGGGTGCAACATCAAGTGGAAGGCGGGCAACGAGCCGGAGTATTTCGGGTAGCCCGCTGTTCGGTGATTGAGTCGGGGAGGTACCGGAAGAAGGAAGTCCGCAGTCAGGGGACAGAAGTCAGGATGGGTTTGCGCTCGATCTCGATCGGGTGTCTTTCCCGACTTTCGTGTCCGTTCTGGCTTCTGGTTGTCCCGCGACGCAAAGCCGCTCATATTGCCTCCCAAGAGGGACCGAGGTAGACTAGGGAAGGAAGGGGTCGATTGACGGGGACAATGGCCCCTCGTTCCCCGTGAGCGTGGCATTGACCGGGAGTAGACGTCGTGTCAACCCAGGTGAGTTATCCGCACATCGAGAAGCCGGAAGACGGCCCGGCCCGACTCCAGAAGACGCCCCGCGTTCGGGTGGCGCAGATTGCGATGGACTATCTCAACTACGGATGGTCCGTCGACGAGATGTGTCGGCAGCACCCGTATCTCTCCGCGGCGGAAGCCCACGCTGCGATGGCCTACTACTTCGATCATCAGGCGGAAATCGAGGCGGAGATTGAGGCCGAGCTGAAAGAGGTCGACGAGGCGCGAGCCAAGGCGCCGCCTTCACCTTTCGTGCTCCGCATGAGGGCCCAGGGATTGATGTAAATGGCCGTATCGTTCTACATGGACGTGCATGTTCCGCGGGCCATTACGGAGCAGCTTCGGCGCCGAGGCGTGGACGTGCTTACGGCGATTGAAGACGGGGCGAGGGAGTGGACTGACGACGCACTCCTCGAACGTGCGCGAGAACTGGGCCGGGTAGTTTTCACGCAGGACTGCGGCTTCCGCGCACTGGCTGAGCATTGGCAACGCGCGGGACGCTCGTTTGCAGGTGTGCTTTTCGGCCGCCAAACGGGAGTGACTGTCGGTCAATTCGTGATGGATCTGGAGCTGATTGCGCGGGCTTCTGAGCCAGAGGAATGGCTGGACGTTGTCGGGTACATCCCCTTGTAACGCACCCGTTCAGCTCGATAGGCGACGAGTCGCAGGAACTCGCGTGGCCGGCCCAAGCGGTGAAGCTGCGTCTTTGGTCCATCCGGCGTTGCAGTGCCTCGGTTCACCCGCCGCTCTCACCCTTCCACAAACTCCGGCACCACCAGCTTCGGGATCACGCCTGCGGCGTGGCCGCGGGCGAGGAGCTGGGTGACGGCCTCTCGGCCCCGGGGGCCGAAATCGAGCGTCCAGTCGTTGACGTACATCCGGACGAACTCGTCGGCCTTGCGGCGGTCGAGGCCGCGGCCGAAGCCGAGGGCGTACTCGAGCGCTTCGTCGCGGTGGTCGAGGCCGTATTGGATACTCTCGCGCAAGAGCCGGGTGACGTCGCGGATTGCCTCGGCGCCCAGGTCCTTGCGGATGGCGTTGGCTCCGAGCGGGAGCGGCAGCCCGGTCTGGTCGAACCACCACCGGCCCGTGTCGAGGATCCGCTTGAGGCCCTGGTCGGCGTAGGTGAGCTGCCCCTCGTGGATGATCAGGCCGGCCTCGATCGTATGGCCCTCGTAGCTGCCCGCGACGACCGCGTCGAGGATCCGGTCGAAGGGCACGACCACGTGGGAGAACTCGGCTTCGAGGCACATGCTCAGGGCGAGATAGGCGGTGGTCAGCTTGCCGGGCACGGCGATCGTCTTTTCCCGGAGCGCCTCGATAGGGAACTCCTCGCGAGCCACGACCATCGGGCCGTAGCGGTCGCCCATGCTGGCGCCGCAGGGACAGAGCACGTAGAGATCGCTCAGGTGGGCGTAGGCGTGGAGGCTGACGGCCGTCAGCTCCAGCTCGCCGGAGAACGCCCGGCGGTTGAGCGTCTCGATGTCGACGAGCTGGTGCTCGAACCGGTAGACGCCCGTATCGAGCTTGTGGCGGGCGAGTGCGTAGAACATGAAGGCGTCGTCGGGGTCGGGACTATGGCCGACGCGGATCAACTGGCTCGCTTGGCTCACGGTTTACGCCTCCAGGGAGAAACCGGCGGTTGCTTCGCCCGGGCGATCGGAGGCGGCCGACAGGTCGAGCCCGGCATGGCGCTTCGGTGGAGTATCGTGGTCGGAGAGCGAGGCGGCGGCCGCCTCGTTTTCCAGGGGCGTGGTGGTTCCCAGCTCCTTGCACACGCCCTCCCAGGCTTCCCGTTGCGGCGCGAGCACGCGGAGGGCGTCGTCGAGCTTGGCCTCGTCGCGTTCGAGACTGGAGTCGACCAACGCCCGGAACACGAACACGTAGAGCGAGGCCACTTGCCTGGTCAGCTTCGGGTCGACCTCGTGGTCGAGCGCGGCGATCAGCTCGGCGACGATCTGCTGGGCACGGATGAGGCTCTCGGTGGCCGCTTCGTCCTGCTCCGCTCGCCAGTGGTGCCGGGTCCGCTCGATGAAGCGGACGCACGCGTCGATGAGCATCAGTTGCCGTTTCTGGGGCGTGGCGGTGAGGACTTCCGTCTCCAGGTAGCTGTCGGACGCTGAAGGTTGCATCCACGGACTCCTTCCGAGGTCTTGGCACAAGGTCAATTGGGATCGATCGGTATCCGATCGGGTGTCTTCTTGCCGCCGGCGTTCGACCGGCCGGCTCACTACCCGGAACCGCCGATCAGAACCGATAGCGGCTTGATGGAATCGATGGCGGAGAGGCTCGTCTGCATCTTCCCGATGGCCAGCTCCATCCGGTAGAAGCTCAAGAGCATGCGATCACGCTGGGCCGTCAGGCGGGCGTTCCAGAGCGCGATCTTCTCCTCGTTCTTCTCGATCTTGGAATTGAGCACGTTCAATCGTCCGGCCAAGAGCGAGTCGCGCTGGCCGGCCAGCCGTTCGATCAAGTCCTCGAACCGGTCTGCCAGGCCGACTTCCTTTTGAGAGAAGAACTGCTTGACCGCCTGGGGGTCCTGGGCATACTTCGACTTCAGCTTGGCCTTGTCGAGTTGGAGCGTGCCGTCGTCCTTCAAGGAGATTCCCACTTCTCGGAGCGAGCGGATCGAGCCGGCCCCACCAAGCGACCCGCTGAGAAGGTAGGGGAGATCGGTGTCCAAGCGGAGGGCGGTTGCGTCGCCCGTCAGTAGCGAGCTGCTGTTGGTCGTCGGGTCGAATTGCGTCAGCTCCTCCAGCTTGGCGCGGAAGCGGTTGTAGTTGGCGACCATCGCCTCGACGGTGGCCACGAGGTTCGTGTCGCTCGTGTCGACGCTGATCGTCACCGGCGAAAAGGAAGGCTGCTTGATCTCCAGCTCGACGCCGGAGATCGCGTCGGCAAACGTGTTCGACGAAGACGTAAACAGCACGCCGGAACCGGCGGCGCCGAGCTCGCCGAGCATGAGCAGGGCGTCCTGGGCACGGGCGGTCTCCTGAAAGGAGAGGTCGAGCGCCGACGTATCGACGATCATCTCTCCCGCCGCCCCCGATCGCTCGCTGTGGAGCGCAAGCCGGTACGGTTTCGTCGAACCGTCGGACCAGATCGAGGCTCGGATCCCGGCACCGAGCTCGTTGATCTTGTCGCGCAGGTCGGTGAGGGAATCGTCGGCGTCGAGCTCGACGACGTACGTGGCGGAGCCGTCGATGACTTGCGTCATTTCGCCGCCCACTTCCACTTCGACGGCCTCGCCCAGCAGATGGAGATCGGCCGCCGCGGTGAGATTGCCCTCCGCGACCCGGAGAGTCTGGTTGCCGTGGGCGAGGTCGCGCAGCCGGATGCCGTCGCCCGTCTCGTTCAATTCGGCGCGGACCATGAGGCCCTGCCGGTTGATCTCCCGGATCACGTCGCCGACCGTCTGAATGCCGTCGTTGCGGAGGTCGATTTGCGCGTACCCGCCTTCGGTGTCGTAGATGGTCATCTTACCCCGGGCAACGCCTGCGCCGCCGTTCAGGTCGCTGAGCCGAGTGTTCCGGGCGACGATCTGGAGGTGCATGTCCCCGCTGCCCGCGCGGCTGACCGGGTCGTCCACGGCGATTTGCAGCTTGTCGGCGGTGGAGGTCGCGTCGCCGTTGGCCACGATCAGGTTGCCGGCCGACGAGCCGGTCGTGTCGACCAGCTCGATGCCG
>Ga0307378_10001323_pt1 | contig 40528 bp, 31 predicted proteins | sample UN1MG_FD_202238 | JGI IMG/M metagenome (GOLD analysis project Ga0307378, IMG submission 202238) | Soil microbial communities from Risofladan, Vaasa, Finland - UN-1 | ecosystem: Environmental > Terrestrial > Soil > Coastal area > Acid sulfate soil | place: Finland: Risofladan, Vaasa | collected...
AACATCGAATATATAAACTAACTTCTTGCACTTCTTGAAAATATCTATCGAATCACCGAAAGTTTGTTTTATGTCATCTGGCTTATTCCATTCTGCTTGTTTGACAACTTCATGCCATATCTTCAGAGAAGCTCCCGTTGTCGCATGGGCCTGCCAGAACTCCCTTAACCTGGCTCTCGAAATTATTCTCATGATTACATTATGTAATCATTTCGGCAAAAAGTCAAACATAATTTCTAAAAAAAATCAAAAAATTCTTGATAATCTACCCTATTGGCTTCAAAAACGGCCCTAATCTATAAAATATATAGAGATAGTAACGGTTACGCAAACTGCGTAATTGCGTGTGAAACAATGTCTGCGGCCCAAAGCTCCGCAGTAATTCAGCCCACCCGCTGTCCTCTATCAAAACCTGTCATTATAAAGCACAACTCATCGAAAAATGTACTCCCTATGGGGCAGGCGGGGAACTTTAATTTTACCCGGATTTCCACAAAAGTTGATTGCATTCCTTGTGCTTTACGCATAAAATCCGGGGCTATTTATATAATCGACAAGCTTAATAATACAGAAGTAGTAAAAGGATATTTTTTTATGGGAAGACGCAGAGACAGACTCAATAAAAGACGGGAAAAACAAAAAGAAACGCGTAGCGCCAATGCCCCGCGCAAGAACAAAGAACGTGCGCGCAAAGCCGCTCAAGCCGCGGCCGCAACCAGTTAACACCTGTGTAGAAAATGACTGCCATCAGGCCAGGCCCGGTTCTCGAAAAGAACCGGTTCGATCAAATACTATTTGCACTCCCGGCGTGAAAGATCGATGTATATCCAGACCAAACTATACGTGCTGATCGCTGCCCCCAGCCATTAATAAGTTTTTCACCCAGTGAAAGGGAGAAATAAGTAAGATGTCCCCGGATTTCTTACTCTCCCCCCAGCCAAGTTTCTCTTCCATATAATCAGCAACCGTCTTTTTTACCAACCTATTTTCAGTTATTTCTACGTTCATTTGTTATGGAATCTGGCTAAAACAATATGAGAGTTGATCAAGGATGAGGAATCCCAGTGTAGCACCTTTAGCATCAAAATTTTCTTTTGTGGCAACACCATGACCAACAGTATTTCTCGATAATGTGTTTTCTTTTTTCGACGGGTCAAAGTTAGCAAAATAAACCTTAGTTAAATATTGATAAAATCTTAAAGGCAACAAAGGTGTGTATTGATGGTCCTGGGAGTCTTCATTGGCAGGAAGCACTGTTCCAGCCAAGTCTTTTTGACTGGCTTTCCCAGGTTGCCCTTGGATGGACTGATACTCCCTCATAATACCTTCAATTCGAGGGAATAACACTGATATACAACTAATTGCATCATTTTTTTGATAATGTTCAGCAGCCTTGGATATGAAATCCATGTGGGGCTCAAATGCTTTTACGTGTACCCACATTTTCAGTCCATCTGGTAATCTTTTTAACACATCTTCTTGTATTCCAGAAAGTAAATCGTCAACGTTCCAACCTTCCCTGTTATGATTGATAATACTACTAATTAAATTGTTATTTAGTGTAATAAATGGGAACCAGCCGTTTTGAAAAAGAGATTGCCATTCTGAGTCAGTGACCTTAAATCTCTCCTGAAATGTTAGATAAGCATAATAACCACCTAATAACTGATTCAAATTGTAATCTCTTTTATCAGTGCCATACGGAAGCGGAACTAAATCATAAAATAGCCCCTTTCTCCATCCGACAGAAAACAAAGCCATGATTCCAACATCATTAGGTATTTCAATGTCATTAAAAACCAATTCTTTTATATCAGCGATATCGTCACGATATATTACTTGCCCAGCTTCCACAGTTTTTTTACTCCTCATCAGAGCCCTCATTGGTGCGTTTATATATATCGTTGTAGATCCATCTCCACATAGAATAGCGATCATATTGTCAATTGATGATGGTATAATAATTATCTTATGTACTTGTGAAATTTTGTTTAATAGAATTGAAGCAAAATTTTCTAAACGGCTTATCAATAGATCTCCATCTTCTGAAGAGACAAATTCTTTTTGGCAAATCCAGAGATATTCTTTGGGCTTGCATGAGGCCATAGAAAAACCAGCAAAAGGCTTGTCCAACTTAATATCAAATTTCATGAAGTCCGTAACGGTTACTATTTTCATACCTCAATATCCCCGTTCATCAACTTTTAGTATTTCAGTAATTCCGTGGCCACCATACTTAATTCAAGCCGATGTCTGCGTCCCAAAACTCAGCAGTAATTCAGCCCAGCCGCTGTTCTCTATCAAAACCTAGCATTATCAAGCACAACTCATCGAAAAATGCACCGGGGCCCTTTAAATTCATAGTAGATGAATGAAAAGAACTACCCACATAATTATTACACCTATCGGTAGCCAATGTGCCATTAATCTATTTGATGATGGAGCACCACGACCAAAGTCACGATACTTTATATATAAACCAGTTGCCTCCAGTTTCTTAAAGACATGTGCAAGCCAACAAAAACCGCGTTCCAGTCTGTAAAGTGGATACCATAGCAAGAGAGCCGAAAGAAGTCCAGCAAGACATACCACCACTTTCACAAACTTATCTGACTGCCCAGCAAACAACGCCGCAAATGCTGCGAGGAATATCCCTTCAGCAACAAGAAAAATATTAACTCTCTGATGGTACAGGTTATCAATATGAAGAAGCAACTCTTTGGTTAAGTTCACATCCCAGGTTTTATCGACTTCAAACTCTATTTTACACATTTTAAGCTCCTTTCCCATTTTTCTAAGTATTCACGGTGTTTTATTAGGTACAGTCACAGTTTTTTGTGCATTGTCACCAGCCATTAATAGGTGGCTGTCCCCAGTTTCCCCGGATTTAATAGTCACCCTCTATGTTTCTACTTAGTTCCCTGGAAGAACGCCCGTGGCCAAGGTGAGTTCCCCACTTGGATCTCAAGATACTCGCAAAGTCTATTATGTGACTTTACAGATAGCCGATACACGAATGAGCGGGCATTCTTGACGTGCTCTAGCGTGACGTGTTTCGTGGACGTGACTCTGTGCGCAATCGATCCGCGAAGCGTCACGAGGTCATCTAGTACCTGTTTCGTTTGCTGAATAGATCTGCCAGGCCAGTACCAAGATGAGGAGAGAGATGGAAGGCCAATGGTTTTGTGAAACAGATCATCCACTTGAGCGGTTCGGGGCGTGTTGAAAACCCCTGTGGTCCTTGCAAGCACACCCTTCATGTTATCCCGGAGAGCCTTCTTCCACCCAGTGCCCGCAAGTTTCCACGCGTTCACTCCTGAATGGTTGGATCCAACACGCTCAAGTACATACTTGGAAAAAACGGTGTGATCCTTTGCGGCAGAGATCATATGCTCAAGAGATGCGACCGCAAGGTCTTCTACATAGGCTTCCCAGCATGCGACGAGTAGTATGATGGCACTTTTGTGAAGGATCTGAACATCGTGCTTGTACCCTGGCCCTTTATGGGTGATCTGGCCATGAATCTGCGAGAGCCTGTCAACTTCATGAACATTGTTGATCAATACGTCCACGTGCTTCCCTCTGGCTTTTCTGGCCATGCTCAATCTCCTGCTAGTTACTGATTATATAGGGTTTATTAGGGGTACAATCACCCGTTTTTTCTGCACTGTCACCAGCCATTAATAAGTTTTTCACCCAGTGAAAGGGAGAAATAAGTAAGGTATCCATAGATTTCACTTTCACATTTTCCGTAACTCAGGAAGTCTCCATATCCATGATATTTCTTTAGGTTTGAAATCTTTTAATGACATCGCCTTCGCGTGTTGAGTTATATTGAGCTTAACATTATCAATGTTTTTTCTAAGCTCCTTTATGTCCTCTTGGCTTAAACTGAATGTGTATTTATCTCTGGTATAATCAAATTTACTGGGTGATTGAAAATTAAACGTTACTGTATATTTTCCTACTACCCAGATAAACTCAGAGTCAATCAGGCTTATAAGCTTTGAGATTTCTTTATTTGTAGTTAATCCTTCTATGTCTTGCTCGGTTTTGATTTTGCCAGCATCACTAAAACGTTGAAATTCGTTTGAAGCATTTTGGAGTGCTTCACGAAATTTTTTCTTGAAGGGCTCATATTGGAACCTAACAAATGCTTGGGCAACACCTGAATTAACTACTCTTATCACAAGAGGAAGATATGTCTTTTTGACAGATGTAAATTCTGATGGTGACTCTATTTCACTTAGAGATTCAGAAAGACCATCCCAATCAAAAATATATGATGCTCCATTTTCATGCTTAATATTAACAGAAAAATTATTGAGAGTAATTGCTTTTTTTTCACTCATAAGTGCAAAGTCAACATTGAATATCGGCCCTAAACCAGTGTATCCTATTTGGGGGATACTATGGAGGTAGAGTGTAATTTTAGGTTTTGTAAAAAATCGATATAACCATGTAATTATTTGTGGTGTCCAGGCTGCTGCACCAACAATTGCTACCCAATTCATTACGTCCATAATTTCGTCCTTCATTTCTGTTCACATCGCTTCTTGCTTCATATTCTAATCAACAAGCTTTGTTGTCACCAGAAAAAAACGACTATGTCAATAACAATATTTTTCATTTATAATTTTCTAATTCCGGGTACATCATACTTAATTCCAGCCGAAATATGCGTCCCGAACTCACCAATAATTGAGTACGTCCGTCTCGTATTGCGTATCTGGATTCCTGCTGGCGTTTATCCCGCATCGAGATGCGGGGCAGGAATTACAGACGGGCGATTCGAGGAAGCTTTGCGCTCTGGGTTGTATCACGCCTTTAATATCAAAATACACAGAAACAATTAAAAAAACAATTAAATTCGCATATCGCGGCCACCGGCCGTCTATTCACTTTTCACAAACGTCCATTCATTTTTTAAAGCGTATCTCGATCACAAAACTTTGATAACAAAAATGAAAAAAAAGACAAATCGAGGAAGTTTTTCGCTCCGGGGTGTATCACGCCTTTAGGGGTAAACAATAGCACAAAAGCAGGTAAAAGGCAATAAAAAAAAGCGGGTTAGAGAATCGGTCCTGAGCCCGTTCGGCTACGCTCAGGGTAGACTCCGTCGAAGGATACGCATCACGCATTACCCAATACGCGGCGCAAGCCACCCCATAGGAAAACGCTATACCTGGCGATTTAGGGCGCCTCGGGTGCTGAAAGGGCCGGCTTAAAGTGCTGCCAGCCCCTTTTTTGCATGGTAAAAGGTGTAAATCGGCGAAATTTTGCGGTTAAATTAAATTTAATTTTTTTGTGAAAAATACGTATTTACCACAATAGACAGATATTGATTCTTTTCGGTATTATAATACTAAATGCTGTGGGCATGGCTGCTTGCGGTAATTTTGGCCCCTGCTGTCTTCACTCCTCCTTCAAGCGGGGGCTTTTTCATTAGAACACTTTTCACAAGCTTTTAATTGCGCTGTAGAAGCCGAAATAGGTTGAAAACTGGAGATTGATTTAGTAAGCTGTAGCAGCTCAATGACGAACTGCAATATGAATTTTTCAAAGCAGGTAAATAAGGTTTATGGCAAATGGTCAAAACTAAAGAGTTAAAGATTAGAACAAAGGGCAACTGTGATGTCGTTAATATTAGCGAGCAGGTCGGCGAGGCAGTGGCCCAATCGGATATAAGAGAGGGAGCCGTTACGGTTTTCAACGTTGGCTCGACGGCGGGGATTACGACGACGGAATATGAGCCGGGACTGGTCAATTATGATATAAAGGCGGTATTTGAGAAAATCGCTCCTGAAAATGCCCGGTACGAGCACGAAGAAACGTGGCATGACGACAACGGCCACGCCCACATACGGGCTACACTGTTGGGGCCTTCTCTGAGCGTGCCCATAATTGACGGCCGGCTAACACTTGGGACCTGGCAGCAAATCATCCTGGTCGATTTCGACACAAGATCAAGAACAAGAACCATTATATGTCAAATCATCGGAGATTGATATCATCGAATTTCAAGCCATACTTTTCGACCTCGACGGAACATTACTCGACACTCTTGCCGATATCGCCTTCGCTGCGAACGCGGGGCTGAAGCGGCTGGGCTTTCCGACGCATCCTATTGAAAGTTACCGGCGTTTTGTCGGTGACGGCGCCGGTTGCCTGGCCCGGCGGGCTCTGCCGGCGGACCACCAGGATGACGAAACGGTGGATCGATGCAGACAAGTGATCGCGGCCGAGTACGCAAAATGCTGGGCGGACAAAACGAAGCCATATCCCGGCGTTCCGGAATTGCTGGCCGATCTGCAGGCACGCCGTATTCCGATGGGCGTGCTGTCGAACAAGCCGCATGAGGCTACAATAACCGTAGTCGAGGGATATTTCCCGGACCATAATTTCCAGGTCGTTCGCGGCGCTTTGCCTTCGGTTCCTGTAAAACCCGATCCGGCTGGGGCGATTCAGATCGCCGAGGAGCTTGACATTCTGCCCGGGAGGTTTGTCTATCTCGGCGATACGGACACAGATATGCGCACGGCCGTCGCGGCAGGCATGTTCCCGGCCGGGGCGCTCTGGGGCTTTCGCAACGCAGAGGAACTGACCGCGAACGGAGCCAAGGTACTCCTGAAAACTCCGAAGGAGGTCGCAGGGCTTTTTAACGGAACAACAAAAAAGGAAAGTATTACGTATACTCCTGAGATTAGCGTATCATATATGGAAAAAAAGACTACAGAGAAAGATTAAATGGAAAACCACAGAAAAAGCAAAGTTAAGAGGCACCGAAAGAGCGGCTTTCGGGCGCGTATGAGAACCAAAGACGGACGCAAGACATTGAGCAGGAAGCGGCGTGTAGGACGCTCGGTAAACGTTTCTCCAAATATATAATCAGCCGCCGGAAGACATAATAAAACGGCATGATGGAAAGGTAAAGCGATGGCTCGACCAATTATCGGCTTTTTGTTTATGTTTTGCAGTTGTCTGGTCTTGAACGCTCAGGATAAGCCGGAGCTAAAAGATGAGGCTGCCCGGTGGGAAGAAGACATCCGCGTTTTTGAGGACTGGGACAGAAAAAACTCTTTTCCTTCGGATGGGGTTTTGTTTGTGGGCAGTTCGAGCATTCGCAGGTGGCCTACCGCCGAGTGTTTCGAGGGATTTGCCGTGATTAACCGTGGGTTCGGCGGTTCTCAAATTTCAGAAGTTAACTACTTTGCGGACCGGATTGTGCTGCGTTATGAGCCCGGGGTGATAGTATTTTACGCGGGGGACAATGACATTTCAAAGGGCAAGAGCTCGCAGCGCGTATTTGGTGACTATAAGAAATTCGTAAAGCTGGTTCACGAGAAGCTGCCGGAGACGAGGATTATTTATGTCGGTATCAAGCCGAGCCGGAGCCGATGGTCTCTCTGGCCCGTGATGAACGATGCGAACATGATGATTAAGGATTTCTCCGGCGATGATAGTCGGCTGTTTTATTTCGATTCGGCCACTCCGCTGCTGGATAACGACGGCAAGCCGAACGAGACGTTATACCTGAACGACAATCTTCACCTCAACAGCAAAGGGTACGAAGTGTGGACCAAATTGCTGCGGCCGATTATCAAGGAGGCATTGAAGCCGGACAAGATAAGCCAGTGAGCTGCTCGGCGGGGCCTCAAGCGAGTCTTCGTGATGAATTGGCTGAAGAACGAGTATCGGTATTGAGGAGCAACTCAAATAATGAACTGCGAAATTGGGGCTTGACGTTGGTCTGTTGAGGGTGTAGTATTTGCGTTTAGTTCTCAACGGCAAATCCCTTTTTTCATGGGGAACAGTTAGTTCTTTTTGGGTGTCCGGCCAAATGAATGTTATCGAGAGAAAAATGGATTGTGTAACGAAGATAAAGGGCTTTTATATAGGTTTGCCCCTACTAATCGCTTTGTTGATAGGTGGCTGTGGACAGCAGGACAGAACCGGCAGCGGAGCAGACGATCTTGCACCTACAATAGATTTAGGTGCCACAATTGGCTCCCTGATAAAGACATTACCACCTGAACCAATCCCTGTTGCGGGATATGGCCTGGTAAGCGGACTGAAGGGGACTGGTTCTGCGGAATGTCCGCCGCAGGTTAGAGATTACCTTAAACAATATATCCTGAAGCAATTGCCTGCAAACAAAGGATTAGACGTTGAAAAATTTATCAACAGTCCTGATACGGCGGTAGTCCTGGTGGAGGGGATAATACCTCCAATACCCTCGAAAAACGAGTATTTTGATGTAAGAGTAACAGCCTTTCCGAATACACAAACCACTTCTCTGGAAGGTGGCAGGCTGTTTGTTACTGATCTTAAAATAGCTGGGAGCTTCGGTAAATCTACAAGAAATTTAGCTGATGTAGAAGGCCCGATTTTTATAGATAAAATCAGCTCTTCCAAAGTCGACAAACGTCTCGGATATATCTTGGCCGGTGGAAAGGTTCTCGATGAATACAAATTAGTACTGGAGCTTACTAAGCCTGATTTTACAACTACGAACAGTATTCGGAACCGATTAAACGGACGTTTCGGCCGTGCTACAGCCAGGGCGATTGTGCCTGGACGCATCGAGTTGTCAGTGCCGGATAAATACAGAGAACAAAAACAAAGATTCATTTCGATAGTCAAGGCAATGTATATCGCACAGAGACCGGAGGTTATCGAAGAAAGAATCAATACCTTCGTAAGAAGGCTCGCCGGTTCCGAGGACAAATATGCAAGCGAGGTCGCTCTTGAAGCTATAGGTAATAAATGCCTCGGCAAGCTGAGTGTTTTGTTGCGTTTATCTAACAATCAGGTCCGGTTTCATGCGGCCAGATGTATGCTTAATCTGGGCAGCGACGATGGTTTCCTGGCTCTTAGAGAGATAGCTCTGGACAAAAATTCAGCTTACAGATTCGAGGCTTTGGAGTCAATAACTATAGCTGCGAACCGCAGCGATACCGCCATGATATCACGAAAATTGCTGCGTGATGATGATTTTGATATCAGATTGGCTGCTTGCGAGCAATTGCGAAAATTAGATGATATTACCATAGAACAAGAACCGATCGCGCGTAGCTTTTATCTGGAACGAATCACACAAACCGAATATAAGACAATCTTTGTCTCTCGCAGCGGGCAGCCCCGAATCGTGATATTAGGTTCTCCAATAAACTGCAATAGAAATATTTTTTTACAGTCAGCCGACGGTGATATAACAATAAACTCCCCCGCCGACCAGGAATATGTCACGATAATCCGCAAGCATCCCAAACGGTCCAGCGTAATAGCGAAGTTGAATAGTTCCTTTGAGGTTGGTGATATTATCCGAACGCTCTGCGAAGAACCCCTTAAAGAAGAAGAGAAGGGCAGCGGAGGTTTAGGAGCTTCGTATGCGGATATGATAGCTCTTTTGAAGCAGATGTGTGACGTTGGCGTTATAAGAGCAGAGTTTCGGGCTGGTCCCTTGCCAAAAATCGGTCTAATTATCAAGAAATAACAGTCCCTCGGCCGATAAAAATATTGCATATTGATTGATGAATAACAGGTGAACTTCGTAAAAATAGTTACCGGACGTTAACAACAGGATAAGAAATGAGACTCGAAAAAATTGTTCTCAACGGATTTAAAAGTTTCGCTGACAAGACAGAATTTGTTTTTGATTCGTCTGTAACCGCTATTGTGGGACCCAACGGCTGCGGCAAGAGCAACGTTGTTGATGCAGTAAAGTGGGTACTTGGAGAACAAAGTGTCAAAAGCCTTCGAAGCGGGCAGATGGCCGACGTTATATTTGGAGGAAGCAGCAGCAGAAAATCTCTGGGGGCCGCTGAAGTTAGCCTGCTTATATCCAATCCTGACATTGCCGGGGCGCGGCAGTTACCGATTGATGCCGACGAAGTGCAGATATCGCGAAAGATCTATAAAAGCGGGGAGAGTGAGTATCGGATAAACAGTAAAATCTGCCGATTGAAAGATGTCCGAGAATTGATTATGGACACCGGCATTGGCACCAGAGCTTATTCGATTCTTGAACAGGGACAGATTGAATATTTAGTCAGCGCATCGAAAACGGACAGAAGGTTTATATTTGAAGAAGCTGCCGGTATAAGCAAGTATAAGGCACACAAGAAAGAAGCGCTTCGTAAGCTGGAAAGAACGGAACAAAATCTGCTTCGGCTGGCAGATATTTTAGGCGAAGTCTCAAAAAGGCTGCGAAGCGTAAAGCTGCAGGCGGGCAAGGCAAGGAATTATCTACAATACACAAAAAGACTCAAGGAGCTGCAGGTCAACTACTCGCTGGTTGAGTATGCAAAAAATTGTACGCAGGTCAGCCGTAAAAAATCTGCTCTCGATAAGGTGACTGAACAGCGTGAGACTCTGGCGACCGAGGTCGCAAAGCAAGACGCTTTAATAAGCAAATTAGGTGAAGATATAATAGAAACGGAGCATAAGCTCAACCATACAGGAAACAGCCTTGTGTCCGTTCAGAGCAGAATCGAGCAGCAGCTTCAGCGGATAGATTTTTTGCGAGCGAGGACTGCAGAACTGCGGCAAAGGAAGAAGTCTGCGGCAGAGAAAATTGAAAAACTGCAGGAGCAGAAGAACCTTTTTGACGAAAACTCGGCCCAGTACAGGAACGAGTCGGCAAATTGTGAAAAGATGCTCGAAGAGAAAAGCAGAGATGTTGAGCAAATCGAAAAGGCTATCCAGGAAGTAAATACTGAATGTGCCTCGCTCGAAGCACATCTGGAAGATGAAAAGTCGGGGATTATCGATATCGTTAGAATGACTGCTCAGCTTCACAACGAAGTCCAGAGCATCTCGGTTTATCGTAACAATTTATCCAGTCAGAAGGATCGTCTTGCCGGCCGGGCAGAAACAGCCCGTGCGGAACTGGAGGAATTGCTGACCGAAAAGGCACAACATAGTGCTCGTTTGAGTGATATCGAAAAAGTGCTCTGCGAATTGAAGGACAGCCTGGAATCCAAACGCAGAAACATGGAAGAGCTCGACGGTTCTTTAATTGTGGATAATAAGCGTTTGGCTCACAGCAAAGAGGCACGGAGTGCACTGAACAGCGAGCTGACGATATTGACAGATATGGAAAAGCGGTATGAGGGGCTCAAGGCAGGTGTGAAGAGCATTTTAAAGAATCTGTCGGTTGAAAACAATAAATTCGATTATGTTGAAGGAATAGTTGCAGATATCGTTCAGGCAGATATTGAATACGCAAATGCTGTTGAAGCTGTACTTGAGGGCCAGACCGATGCTTTGGTAATCAACAGTATAAGCAGAATGTTAGATGATACGGAAACGATTCAAAAGCTTGACGGCAGAGTGAATTTCATATCTCTTGATAGAATAGAGCCCTTTGTGGACAAAAATGATTTGTCGAAATTACCCTCTGTAAGGGGCAGGCTTGTTGAATTTGTAAAATTCGAGAGCAAGTATGCACCATTGGTCTGGAAATTACTCGGCAAAACGCTGATTGTTGACTCTCTGGAAGAGGCAATCAGATTGATAGACAAGACGGCTCAAGGGTACAAACTTGTTACTTTGAAGGGCGAATTCGTAAGCGCCGACGGGACGGTAAGACTCGGGCCTCTGGGCAAAGCGACCGGTCTGATATCACGCAAAAGCAGACTGCGTCAGCTCCAGGGCAGTATCGCCAATATTACCTCTGAAGTCGCAGTGCTCGAAGGCCAAATTGAGAAAAATGATCAGACAAAGGCACATCTGGATAAGTTGTGTAAGGAGCTTCGGACGGCTGTTTATGAAGCGAATACAGAAGAGATGCAGATAAGCTCAAAGCTTAGCGTGATAGAGCAAAATATAAAGCGGCTGAGAGAAGAGGAGCCCTTGATAGCCGGTGAAATTGACCTGCTGGCCGAACAGATAGAACAGTCGGTGCAGAAAGAATACAATTCGAAACAAAAACTGCAAGAGCTTGAGGTGGTAAACAACCAGCGAACGGCACAAATAGAAAAACTTGAAGCAAAATACGCTGAGCAGAAACAACAACAGCAAACATTGGCGGGCAGGCTTACTGATGTCAAGATTGCATTAGGTCAAATTACCGAACAGAGCAAGGCGTTAAAACAAATAATTGTGAGCCTGCAAAGCCAGATGCAGGAAAACAGGACTGCAACTCAGACGGCCCAGGAGGAAATACGCAGTTGTGTCGAACAATTAGCCCAGGCCGAGAGGGACATTCTTAACTGCGAAGCGCAAGTATCGGAGCTGTTTGTCGAAAAAGAACAGAGCCAGGAAAACAGCCGATTGCTGCAACAAGAGATAGAAAGATTGCTTGGGGAACGAAAACAGGCCGAAGAGCATATTCGGCTCAGACGCGCAGAAAAAGACCAGACCGACCAGCAGATCAATGAGCTTAAAATAGAATTGAGCCAGTTAGAGGTCAAGCAGCAGGACATGGTTGAGAGAGTCCGGGAGGATTTGCAGATTGACCTGGCAGAGGCCTACAAGAATTACACGGACCAGGAGGTTGATTGGGAAAGGATAAAAGAGGAGATAGTTGAGCTTAGAGGTAAGATTGAACGGCTTGGTAACGTGAATGTGGATGCGATAGATGAGCAGGAGACCCTTGAGAATCGACATAACTTTTTAAGCAGCCAGGTCAATGACCTTAACAGCAGCAGGGCTCAACTTCAGCAATTAATAAACCGTCTTAACAAAAAGAGCAGAGAGAAATTCCAGCAGACCTTTGATGAAATAAGGGGTCATTTTCAGGAGATTTTCCGAAAGCTGTTCGGCGGAGGTAAGGCCGATATTATACTTGAGGATTCTGAAGACGTTCTCGATGCGGGCATAGAGGTAATAGCCCGCCCGCCCGGAAAAGAGACAAGAAGTATATCGCTGCTTAGCGGCGGCGAAAAGTCGATGACTGCGCTGGCATTGCTGTTTTCAGTTTTCAAGACTAAACCGTCGCCGTTCTGCTTCCTCGACGAGGTTGATGCTGCCCTGGATGAGGCAAATAATGAACGTTTCAATATGCTGCTGCGGGAGTTTCAGAAGGATTCGCAGTTCATAGTGATCACCCATGCAAAGCGCACGATGAGCATCGCGGACGTCCTGTTCGGGATAACTATGCAGATGCGGGGAGTGAGCAAGAAGATAAGCGTCAAATTCGGCGAGTACGAAGAAGAACCCGCCGCCGTAGCATGATACGTCATTGATGTGTTTTGTGGTTGGCACTCAATATGGGTGGTTAGAAGACTATTTCTCTGCTGTCGAAGACAGGGCCGTTTTCGCAGCACATCTTGTAAATAGTCTCGTTTGAATCACCAACTTTGCATTCAATTGCACAGCTCTGGCACAGGCCGATGCCGCAGGCCATCCTTCGCTCCATACTGACCTGACAATCGATTTTCTTTTCTTTAGCGATTTGGGCTACTCTCGCTAACATGGCCTCAGGCCCGCAGCAACAAATAATCATATCATTAAAGGTTGAATCGGATTGGCCAAGCCATTGCAGCAGACAATCGGTAACGAGTCCTTTAAACCCGACCGAGCCGTCGTCCGTTGCTACCAGCGATTCTATGCCATACTTGGCGAATTCCGGCAATAAAAATCCCAATTGTTGCGAAATCTCATCCAATCGGCCCTTGAAAGGCAGCTCCTTGGCTGTCTTTGCGCCGGCAAATGCAATAACTTCAATAGCATTGTCTCGGTCCGTTAGAACCTGCGCCAGATGCTGCAGGGGTGGTGTCCCCATGCCTCCGCCAACTAAAAGGGCCTTTTTCTTACCGTCCGGGATATGGAAGCCATTACCTAAAGGCCCGATTACGCTGATCGTGTTACCTGCCGAGAGTGTTGTCATTCGCAAAGTAGCAGGCCCAACGATACAATAAAGAAGTTCAGCGAATGTTTTATCCTCGTCCGTGGTTACCTCAGCGAAGCTAAAAGGCCTTCGCAGCAGAATCTTTCGGCCGGCAACATCCTGCAAGTCTTCGGGAATCTTTTCCACAGGCGGCAGGGCGGTATTGGAAAGGTCTAACTGGGCAAATTGTCCCGGCTTGAAATTGGAAAAAATCCGTGCGCCGTATTGTGAAAACTCCAGCCTGAGCCGATAGAATCGTGGCCCGATCTTCCTGTTGGAAGATACGACCGCCTCAAACACACCCTTAGTTGACGACGAGCATTCTTCTGACATAAATAGCTGCTGCCCCTGTCATAAAAGACCTTCATAGACCCTTACGCCGTCTACAACCTTACAAACATGGACGGCATATTTGTCGGCATACTCGGGCCGGCTTCGCGGGTAGGCCGTATCAACAGCGACCCTTACCGCCTCGACACATTCCGCACGAACCAGGGCGCCCGATGCCCCCTTATCGCCGCCGCCTAACATCCGCTCTCCCAGGACGCCTTGCACCGTCCGAACAACGTCACACATCGTTTCCAGTTCCGGCCCGGATATTTTGTAATCATCCCGAAGCCCGATGCCGTCGGCCCTGAAAATCTGACCGACCGTTTCGATGTCACCGGCTTTGCAGGCATCGAGCATTTTATAGAACCGTTTCTGGGCGCTGAAAATATACTTCAGCCGGTCGCACAAATCCGGATGGATTTCGCCGAATTGGCCCATAATCTTCTCATATACTTTCTGGTCCTTGATATCCGCAAGGCACGATATATCATAGCCGGCTTTTTGCAATATTGAAACGAGCTTCTCACATTCATCTCTTCGAATCTTATAGGTTGATTTTTCCAGCCCCGGCCGATCCGTGCCCGTATCAAGTACCACAATCCGAAAATCGATGGCTCCGGATCCAATAGGTACATAGTCAATCGAGCGGTCCTTGGGATTATAGTATGTTGCCATCCCCTCGCGGGCGAAGAGTATCATTGTCTGATCGAGCTTGCCGCAGGGCGAGCCGATGTAGTCGTTTTCGACAGCCTGAGCCAAATCAACAATGTTCATTTTATTTTCTATTTCGATATTGTTGGCGTCGAAAAGCGACAGGATCAGGTTCAAGCTCAAAGATGCCGACCGGCTCATTCCGCCGCCGGGGATGTTACCATAGAGAACGCCGTCAATGCCCTGCAAGAGCTTGTAACCTTCGCGCCTTAAGATATATTCGATTCCATATGGAAACCGTCCCCATGTTTCAGCGATCTGGGCCGACCTCGGCTCGGGGACATTTCCCAAATCAAATTCAACAACTCCGTCATCGGGGAAATTCCCGCTAAAGAGCCTGACCTTATTCGTGCCGTTCGGCTTATAGGCCAGCCAGATGAACCTGTCGGTTCCGACGCCGAACAGTTCGGTGCCGTTATAGTCACCATGCTCGACGCCGAGACAGAAACGCGATGACGTCCTTCTTATCTTGCCGCCCTTAATATCGATTCCATTATCTTTCGCGGACTTTAAGATTATATCTAACGCTGCTTGTCCTTCTTTAGTCAGTTCCATTCCACAACTCTCGAAAATTCGCTATTATTTTAACAGGCCGATCGGGCTGAACAGGAAGTACAGGACCAGTGTAATAATCACTACAACGATACCGGCCATGAAAGCTCCTTTAGAAGATTTAAGGTCAAGTGAGGTTTTCTTCTCAAATACGATCGGCTTATCCATAGGCTTGAGTATAGTAATGATGGTCATTACAACAATATTAATTCCGAAGCAGATCGCCATACGGTTGAGGAACTGAATTTCCGGGCCGATATTGTATCGCCCAAGCAGATACATTCCGCCGTAGCAAACGATATTCGTAACAAGCCCGGCGACACCGGCGATTGGCGGTGCTTTTTTAACGATCAGGCCGAATGCGAACACCGCCAGGATACCCGGCGAAAGCAGTCCCTGAACTTCCTGGATAATAGTGAAAATACTGCTGCTGATATTCGGATCACCTAACTTTGGAGCCAGCCAAACCGCCACAAACCCGAACGCTACAACGCAAATACGGCCTAATGTGACAATACTTTTTTGCTGCGCTTTTGGTGAAATGTATTTGATGTAAATATCCATTGTGAAGATAGTCGATGCTGCATTGAGCATGGCCGCCAGTGAGCTTACGATTGCTCCCAGCAATGCCGCAAGTACAAAGCCTATAAGACCTGTTCCCTGAGGCAGGACACTACTGAGCAGTTGCCCTAATGCGGTATCATATTTATAAGCTATAAACTTTTCGCTTGTAACTGTAACTCCCGCAGTCTTTGCGGCTTCTTTTACTGAAGCATTATACGCTTCCAATTCCGCTTCCAGATTGGGGAAGGCCGATGTCCATGATTTGTCATCCGATTCGAATACTGTATATTCTTTCAATTCAAGTGCATCATATTTCCCCTGCGTCATAGGCAGCACGAACGGATTAGCTGTTTTAATCGCCTTTTGAGCGGCGTCATCGGGATATATCGCGATCATGAATTTCTGCTGGTTCCATGCGGCGACAGCTTCATCGTTCGGAGCCGGTGTGGTCACGACCATTTCCGTATCAGGATTGGCCATCATATACATTGCGATTACCGGGGCATTATCACCGACCGCCTGATCTTTCATGTCCCTTGAGTAGAGGTTGAAGGCTATAATACCCGGAATAACCACAACGAACGGAACGAGCAGCTTCATAAACGCCGAGAACACGATACCTTTTTGTCCCTCGGATAATGATGATGAAGCCAGTGTCCGCTGGGTGATGTACTGATTCAAACCCCAGTAGTAGAAATTCGGTATCCACAGGCCCAGCATGAGTGCCGTATAAGGCAGCACTTTATCATCCTTGGGCAGGAACATATTCATTCTGACCTTGTTTAGCTCCCAGAACCGGTCAATCGCTCCGGTGTCCTGCGTGAAAGTTTTTATTCCGACCGCTCCGGTCTTGACATTCTCTATGAAGGCCAGCCCGTCGGTTGTCGAGCCGAGTTTCTTGAATGCGTAGAGCATTACGACGCCGCTGCCGATAATCAATGCGCTTCCCTGAATCAGGTCGGCCCATGCACAGGCTTTAAGACCGCCGGCGGTAACGTAAACCATCGCGATAAAACCAATCACGATAGCCGCCTGCAGCAATGAAACATCACGGCCCATTTTTCCGGCCATAGTCTGGATTGTCAGGGCGCCGGAGTATGTCACCGAACCGAGAAGTACAAGATAAAGAAAGATAGTACCGACCGCCATAATAGTACGAGCTGTGGCGTTGTAGCGCACTTCGAGGAACTCGGGCATTGTATAGATGCCCGCCCTCAGGAAATAGGGCAGAAAGAAGAATCCGACGACAACCAGCGTAATAGCCGCCATCCACTCATAGCTGGCTATGGCCAGGCCGACGTGACTGGCCGCGTTGCCGCTCATGCCCACCAATTGCTCCGATGAAATGTTAGCGGCGATCAGCGAGAATCCGATCAGCCACCATTTCAGGCCGCGACCCGCAAGGAAGTAGTCTTCGCTGGTTTTTTCGTGACGGCTCTTCCAAAGTCCGATTGTGATAACTGCGGCGATGAAGCCCAAAAACACCGCAATATCCAGATAGCTGAATACCATAGTAACTCCTTTCCTTTTACTTTATCCTTATACCAATCGTTATGGTTGAACTAACGTAAAAGGTATTTTATGTACAAATACTTGAAAAATCATCTATTTTCCAATAAAAAATACTTATCATGAGCGATGTTACCCGCATTTTGGCTGCAATTGAGCAGGGCGATGCCCGGGCTGCAGATGAGCTGCTTCCCATGGTCTATCAGGAACTGCGTCATTTGGCCGCTCAGAAAATGTCACATGAGCCGCCCGGCCAGACGCTCCAGGCAACCGCACTTGTCCATGAGGCCTATATAAAGCTGGTGGGCGCCGAATCACAGAACTTCAGCGGACGTACCCATTTCTTCGCCGCCGCGGCCGAAGCTATGCGGCGAATCCTAATCGATAACGCCCGCCGCAAACAACGCCTCAAACATGGCGGCGGTCAACAGAAGATCGATCTCAATGATATAGAGCCTGCTGTTGAAGCACCTTCGGATGATCTGATCGCTCTGGACGAAGCCCTTGCGAGGCTTGCAAAGATGGACAAGGTAAAGGCCGACCTGGTAAAACTCCGCTATTTTGCCGGACTCACACTTGAACAGGCGGCCGGTCTTCTCGATCTACCAGAGAGGACAGCCAAAAGGTATTGGGCCCACGCTCGCGCCTGGCTGTATCGGCAGGTTAACGAAGGCAGGTAGGGCTTGCTGAAAGAATTTTCTTTTTTTCATCGGAATTATGGCCCGAAACCGGCCCGGACGGCGCATTACTTAACGGGGGCAAAGAATAAGACGCCGAAAGGCCTGATAAGGGAGCTAAAATCATGGCGACAGAAAACTTCAAAGAAGCTGGGGAAATCTTTCAAAACGCAATTGAAATAGAAGATCCGGCAAAACGAGCCCGTTATCTGGAAAATGCCTGTAAGAAAGATCCGAAGCTGCGGGCGGAGGTGGAGGCTTTGCTCAGGGCCCATGAGAAAGCCGGAGATTATCTTGAGGCTCCCGCCGTTGATGTAAACATTACTCTTAATGGGCAGACTCAAATCGAAGGTCCCGGCACGAAAATCGGTCGATATGAGCTTTTGTCGCTAATCGGCGAAGGCGGAATGGGCCTGGTCTATCTGGCCGAGCAGAAAAAGCCTGTTAAACGACGGGTAGCGCTGAAAATCATCAAGCCCGGCATGGACTCAAAGCAGGTTATCGCCCGCTTCGAGGCCGAACGCCAGGCTTTGGCTATGCTGGACCATCCTAATATCGCACACGTATTCGACGCGGGAACAACCAGCGTGGGCCTGCCGTACTTCGTCATGGAATACGTCAAGGGCATGTCCATCACGTCGTACTGCGACGAGCACAAGCTGGATATCGAGCAAAGATTGAAGTTGTTCGAACATGTCTGCGAAGGAATCCATCATGCCCATCAAAAAGGAATTATCCACAGGGACATCAAACCCTCGAATATCCTGGTTTCCATGCATGACGACAGGGCGGTCCCGAAGCTCATCGACTTCGGGATTGCCAAAGCCACTGCCCGGTCACTGACGGACAAGACCGTATTTACCAGTCAGGGCCAGTTGCTGGGCACACCCGAATATATGAGCCCGGAACAGGTGGACCTGGCGACTCAGGACATCGACACCCGTTCGGACATCTATTCATTAGGCGTGGTCCTTTATGAATTACTGGCCGGCGTATTGCCTTTCGAGAAAAAGTCTTTTGCGAGTCTCGGCTTTTCAGAGGTCCAGCGTACAATTCGCGAGCAGGAGCCGGCTTCACCGAGCATCCGGCTGACAAACCTGGGCGAGCAGGCCAAAACAATCGCAACAAGCCGGGGCACACAAGCAATCGCGTTAGCGAGGCGTCTGTATCGCGAGCTTGAATGGATTCCATTGAAGGCGATGCGGAAAGACCGCTGCCGGCGCTACCGCTCAGCCTCCGAAATGGCCGACGACATTCGCAATTACCTTGAAGGTCTGCCGCTCATAGCCGGCCCGGAGACGGCTGTTTACCGAGTCCAGAAATTCGTGCACAAGCACGCAGGCTCCGTAGTCACGGTCGCTTTAGTTGCTATAGCTATTGTGTTGGGCCTGATAGTCAGCACGGCCATGTACTTGCGGTCGGAAAAGGCACTCGAAAGAGAAGCCGTAGCACGCGTTCAGGCGGAAGACGCCAAGGATAAGGAGACCGCCGCTCGTACCCGTGCCGAACAGGCCGAAGAAGTCGCACAGCTACAACGTAACGCCGCAGAGGAACAACGCAAGGTTGCGCAGGAACAACGCAAACTGGCAGAAGAAAGTGCCGAAGACTACCGCCATGGGCTTTACGTGAACACCATTCAATTAGCTGACGCAAAATACCGCGAGGGCAACATAAGCCGTGTCCGCAAACTGTTGGAGTCATGCCCCCAGGACCTGCGCGCCTGGGAATGGGATCGCATCAATCATGTCTTAGATAACTCTTTTATGAGCTTTGTCGCACATGTAGGCTCCATCTTATCGGTGTCTTTAAGTCCAGATGGAAAACGCTTAGTTACGGGCGGCGGTTCGGATAGAGCAATCAAAGTCTGGGACATCGCCACAGGCAAAGAACTATTCGCAATCTCTGGAGCTCATGAAGCCGCGGTTACCTGCGTAGCGTTCAGTCTGGACGGCAAACGAATTGTATCGGGTGATTTTTCGGGAGAGATTAAGGTCTGGGATGCAGCCAGCGTCAACAAGGCTATGACATTGGTTAAACATGGCAATTACGTCTGGACTGTTGCCTTCAGCCCAGATGGGAAACATATCCTTTCAGCCAGTGAAAAAGATGAGATGATTAAGGTTTGGGATGCTGCAACCGGGGCTGAAATAATCGCTTTTAATCATGGGTACAAAGATGGAGCAAGCTGTGCTGCCTTCAGTCCGGACGGCAAACATATAGTCTCAGCAGGTTGGGGGGACAGCGTAATCAAAATCTGGGAAGCAGTAGACGGCAACGAAGTAATGAAGCTCACAGGACATAACCATGGGATCTGGGCGATCTCATTTAGCTCGGATGGCAAGCTGCTCGCATCGGGAAGTGGCGACAATACGATCAAGATATGGGACGTGATAACGGGTTCTATAGTGATGACCTTACGCGGACATGAAAGGACGATTGTGTCAGTTGCATTTAGTCCGGACAATAAGTACCTCGTATCCGGTGGCACTGATTGTACAGTCAGGATCTGGGACATTGCGACCGGTGAGGAAATGACGATTCTGCGCGGGCATGAAAGTTCTGCCAATTCCGTTGTATTTACCCCGGGCGGCAAACAAATTGTTTCAGGAAGCTGGGACGGAACAGTCAAAGTTTGGGACGTGAACATTGATCATGAAGTCTACAGGTTTCTGGGTCATAGAAGCGGGATTGCTTCAATAGCATTCAGTCCGGACAGCAAACACCTGGTTTCACGTAGTGACGATGGAAAAGTGAAGGTATGGGACGTGGCCAGTTGTGCCGAAGTTATGACCCTAATCGGTAAAGGAAGAGAGTATTCAAACGATTTAATAGCATTCAGTCCGGATGGCAAACGAATCGCCTCGCTTGGCGTGGAGCGGGCAATAGTGGTCTGGGACGCCGAAACGGGGGCTGAAGTCATGGCCTTTGGTGGGCAAGACGAGGAGATCGGTTGTTTAGCATTCAGCCCCAATGGCAAGCGTATTGTTTCTGGCAGTGACAATGGAAATGTAAAGCTGTGGGATGTGGCAAAAGGTGAAGAAAACGTGACATTGGGTAGGGACGACTATCAGGTAGTCTCGGTTGCATTTAGCCCCGACGGCAAGCGTATTGTTTCTGGTGGTATTACAAAAATAAAAGTGTGGGATGTGGCAAGTGGTGCCGAATTAATGGACCTCATTGGGCACGAAGGCCATTTCATTAATTCTGTGGTATTCAGTTCGGACGGCAAACATATCGCTTCAGCCTGTTGGGGAGATCCTAAGGCCAAGATATGGGATGCAGTAACAGGCATGGAACTGATGACTCTGTGGGGTCATGGTGGGGACGTGACTTCAGTAGCATTCAGCCCCGACAATAAGCGCCTGGTGACGGGGAGTAGGGATGGAACCATCAGGGTATGGGATTCGTCAACAGGTACCGAATTACTAACGCTCCCCGCGAAATTTCGTGTACATTGTGTAGCGTTTAGCCCTGATGGAAAGACAATTGCAGGCGGTACTTATGGCAAAACCATCGTGCTCTGGGAATCTGCAGAATCCGCCGGCGGTTACGAGCCTCGGAAAACTGCTAAAGCTGCCCGAGAAATGGTAGATGAGCTATACGAGAAGCTCAGCCTCTACAAAGATGTCATAGATACACTCAAGACTGATGATACACTTGACGAGTCCGTTCGCAAGGTGGCCCTGCAGATTGCCAACTCCCGCAAGAGTGAGGACACAACCGATTCTAAAGAATCGGTATATGATGAAAGCAAGAAATGAAGGGCTTCTATGCCTTAATGCTTTAGGTTTTTCTTGCTGCGATTTTATCGGCAGCGCCTTCTATTAAATATTTAGTTTCCCCGAAGATTTTATTCAGGCGGCTTATTTACCCGAATCTTCAAAATTATTGCTAAAGGATTCCCGGAGATTCACGATAAGTTAATAGCAATGCGGAACAAACAGGGATTATGAATGAGTCGTAGAATACGGCTTGTTGAGAAATGCTAACCGGGGGATAGGAAGCTACTTATTGGCTGAAAACCGTTTGACAACTTTGGTCGGTGAGCCCACAAGAACAAAGAATCATTACAATAATCCCACAGAAATTATCGGTTTTAAGCTTGATATCCTCGGTAAAAGGGTGAATTTTCGTATTGGTGTTGGAAAAGGCCGGGCGAGACTGGCCGACAATGTTCCGCTGGCACGCACTCTTTGCTCAAAAATTACCGACGTCGTGCTTAAAAAAACACACAGCGATGGAGGCCATATCCCGTGTCGCAAGGGCTGTTCAGCCTGTTGCAGTCATTGCCTTGTTCCGCTGTCGGTTCCAGAGGCCCTTCGGTTCAAGGAGGAGATCGATGCAGCTCCGGCGTATCGTCGAGAATCTGTCTGGGGGGCATGTCTTAGGGCGGCACAGCTTATCTTGAGTCAAAAACTTCCAAAACTATTTTTGCACCAGACAGAGATCTCTCCCGCGAGGCCTGTGGACCTTAATCTTGTGTCAAACTGGTATACGAATCTGAATCTGGCCTGCCCCCTTTCTCAGCAACGATGTGTGTTCCATTTATGAACAGAGGCCGCTGGCGTGCAGGGAGCATTATGTAAAGCATTCAGCCGAAGCATGCAGAAGCGTGTATGTTATCCCAAAAGTGCTTGAGATGCCGGTGCAAGTGCCAAATGCCCTTGGTCAGTTAGCGAGCGAGCTTGAGGGTACGAGTATAGAGGCTGTGATATTACCGCTGGTACTGGTCTGGTATGAGGAAAATTCGGATCGAGCCGAGCAGACCTGGCCTTGCTCGATGATGGTCAAACGGTTTGTTGAGATTATAAAGGTGATGGCTTCCAGGAGTTCCACGGCACTTGTTGTGTAAGCAAGTACGATTACCTGTTTTTCAAAAAAGCGTTGGGCAGTGATTCAATTATATCGGTCGTCATGAGGCTTACCTGCCCAGTTTTTTCTGCCGCTATGTCACCGGCCAGGCCGTGAATATAAACGCCTAAAACCGCGGCATCAAAGTCGCTCATGCCCTGGCCAATAAGCGCCGTTATAACACCCGTTAAAACGTCACCGGAGCCGGCCGTGGCCATACCGGGATTGCCGGTCTTGTTGATGTAGACTTTCTCGCCATCAGTAACGACCGTACCCGCTCCCTTCAGTACCACGATAGTTTTGGTCTGCTGTGCTAATTGTAGTGCCTGCTGCCGGCGATCGGGTGGCAGTTGTTCTCTGAAAAGGCCTGACCATAGTCGTTTCATTTCTCCGGGGTGGGGCGTTAGTATCAGCTTAGCTTTTAGTTTGGCGGGCCAATTTTTTACCCCGGCCAGATTATTCAAGCCGTCAGCGTCTATGACCAGCCTTAGCTGCTCATGTTCCAGAAGAGTTACAAGAATTGAACGAAGTGCCCCGCTCGTACCGATGCCCGGACCGAATGCCACGGCATCGTTTTCTCTGACTGCCTCGATGATGGGATTAATTGCCTTTGCGGAAATTCGGCCGAGACTGTCTTGCGGCAGAGCAATAGTTGTAAAGGATGGTTCTATCGAAGCGACTATCGGCAAAACGCTCTTCGGAGTCGCCACTTGCACAAGGCCAGCACCGGCACGCAATGCGGCTCGACCGGCCAACGCCGCCGCTCCGCTCATCCCGACGCTGCCGGCAATAATACAAACCTTGCCATAATCGCCTTTGTGACCGTCAACGGCTCTCGATCTCAATTTCGGGATGCTATCAACTATCTGCATTTTGTTTGTTTGCTTCTATTTTTTTGTTTATAAGCGTGGCCGTGACGGCGGCGGAGAAACCGTTGTCGATATTGACGGCGGTGACGCCCGCGGCGCAGCTATTGAGCATTGTCAAAAGGGCTGAGAGCCCCTCGAAGCTGGAACCGTAGCCGACGCTCGTGGGCACTGCGATTACCGGACAACTAACCAGGCCGCCTACGACGCTGGCCAATGCCCCTTCCATTCCCGCGACGACAATGACGACGTTGGCCTTCTGCAGTTTCGGTATATGCTTGAATAATCTGTGCAGGCCGGCTACGCCGACATCGCAAATCAATTCTGTCTGCTGGCCCATAATCTCAGCGGTAACCTTTGCCTCGGTCGCAACGGGCAAATCGGCTGTACCGGCAGTTACTATCGGCAGGACAGTCTTGGAAGCCGGCGGCTTTTTCTGCTCTAAGACAATTGTCCTAGCCATTTTGTCGTATCTGGCCTTTGGGAACCTGTTTGTTTCCACCAGCGCATCGAAAACATCCGGCTTGGCCCTGGTTGCCAGGACGTTATTGCCTTTTGCGGCAAGGCTCTCGAAAATCTTGATGATTTGTTCGGTGGTTTTACCCGGACAGAAGATTACCTCCGGAAAACCCCGCCGGATTTGACGATGGTGGTCGATGCACGCAAAGCCCAGGTCCTCAAACGGCAAATGCCGAAGCTTTTCGACAGCCTGGTCGATATCCAGTTCGCCGGTCTTGACCTGCTTTAATAATTCTTTTATTTGTTCAGTCTGAATATATCACCTGCCTTTCCCGCTTTCTTCTTTAAGCAAGAACTCTTTAATCAACGTCCAGCAGGCTTCGTCACACGCCTTTTCTACATCGCCTCCGCCTTGATTGGAAGCTACGAGGACGGCGAACTCGCGTTCAGGCGCCATCCAGATCACCGCAAAGCTCATTGTGTTGCTGCCTGCGTGCGTGAACACCAAGCCTGCCGCCCAATCTCGCTTCGTTAATCGCCAACCCCCTGCGTAGTCCCCACCGAAGACCGCCGTGTGCAGCGCCTTGAACGTTTCGGGCTTGAGCAGGCCTGACTGACCCTTCGCACCTTTCAGATGCTCGGTTACAAACTTTGCCCAATCTCTCATCGAACAGTGTACTGTCCCGCCCGGCCCTATTACCGGCGGGTTGTCGCTGAAACATCCCGGTTCTATGGCACAAAGCTCTCCGTCTTTAATCATGTGTTGCCAGGGTTGGTCAATATTACCAGGTGAGCCCATTGCGCCGAAGCCCGCCGTTGTCATCCCAAGCGGGTCAAACAGCATTTCTTTCATCAGAGTTTCCCACGGAGTATTCATAGCTTGTTCAGCGATTACTCCTGCGATAGCATACCCTGCATTCGAATAAACATACTTGTCGCCGGGCCAAGTTTGTGGTTCCTGGTGGAGCATCATTCTTGCATAAGACAGTCGCTGGTCCATAGCGCAGCCGGGCAGATTGTGCATATCCATAAACGACTTGCCTTCCGGCCAACTCTGATTGGCTGGAGGTAATCCGCCGCGATGCTCCAGCAAATGCTTCAGAGTGACGTTTTGGTAGTCCGGGTGCATATCCTCTGCAATATCCGGAAGCGCCGCTGCCAGCGTCATGTCCCATCGAAGCTTATCGCGTTCAACCAACATCGCAACAATCGTAGCTGTCATCGCCTTGGTGCATGATCCGATATGGAACTTGTCGTTGGAGGTCACTTTCACATCATTGCCGTCTTTGCGAAAACCCGTTGCGCCCCATGCTGTCGTTTGTCCCTGCAAAATGACCGCCCCGGCCAGTGCCGGCAGAGCGTACTTTTCCCGGATTGGTTCGAGAACTTCAACAATATCTTTCGAGTCGGCATACAGAGCCTCCGTGCGACCTCCGAGAGACAGCACGATTGTCAGAAATACCACGATGGTTGTGCTTCGTTGCGTACTCACTATTTCCTTTTGTTGTTCGCCCCTCAGCCGGATGCTTTTGGCTCCAGGGTCAAATCTGCAAAAAGTCCAGCCTTGAATTTATAATACGCCAAAGAGGCTACCATAACTGCGTTGTCAGTGCAATATTGTTTTGGCGCAACTAAGAGTTTTTTGGACGGGATAGCCGAGTTACACATTTGTTGTAAGGCGTTACGCAATTCGTTGTTGGCAGCCACTCCGCCGCCAAGTAAAACCGTTTTTGCGCCGATTTTTTTAGCGGCCCGCTGTGTTTTTTTCACAAGTACCCCAATCACCGCGTCCTGAAATGATGCGGCAATATCAGCGATTTCCCGGGTGCTCATCGAATCGACCTTGTTTTTGCCCTTCATTTCCTGCCCGCGACAGTAATACAGCACTGCTGTTTTGATGCCGCTGAAAGAAAAATCCAGTGAATCACGCCCTAACATCGAGCGAGGAAATTTGATTGCTTTCGGGTCTCCCTTTTTGGCCGCCTTTTCAATACTGGGGCCGCCGGGGTAAGGTAATTTCAGTATTGTTGCGACCTTGTCAAAGGCCTCGCCTGCAGCATCGTCGATAGTGCGTCCCAGGAGTATAGGTTCCAATGGCGAACGGTAATCATAAAGGCTTGTATGCCCGCCCGAGACAATGAGCGCGACGGCCGGAAGCTCAATCTTATATTCCGTCAGCAGGGCGGATTGCAGGTGGGCGTGCAAGTGATTGATTGCGATTAGCGGCTTGTCCCAGGCGAAGCTTAGCGTCTTGGCGGCGGTAACACCGACTACCAGAGCAACGGTCAGCCCCGGCTGATTCGCAACGGCGATGGCGTCAATATCATCCTTGCCGACACCGGCCTGCTCCATTGCCTCTGCTATAACCGGATATATCTTCTCAATATGTGCACGAGATGCGATTTCAGGCACAACGCCGCCGTATTTCTCATGCAGCTTGGCCTGCGAGGCTACCACAGACGATTTGATTATCCCGCCATCGGCAACCACAGCGGCCGCGGTCTCATCACAACTGGTCTCAATGCCCAATACGTGAATCGAATCTCGTGAATCCTCTCCCTTTGTTTGTATTTCTTTTGTTTTCATCAAGCGGATATTAGCCGAATAAAGGAATTCTGTCAATGTCAGCGGCATCTTCGAGCATTGCTGGAAAATAATTTTGTGTTAATTTCTAATTTGCGGACAGGCATTATTCCTTATTATTACGCACCTTGAGGAATTTATTGAACAGGTAAGTTCCGATTTCTGTATTAAGGGAGAAGTTTTTCGCAGACAATAGAAGGAGTATGTTTTTCCGTTTGGAAACCGTGTAATAAATAGTCAGGTGATAATATTTGAACGGAGGTTTTTATGATTTTTGAACCAGGTGAAAAAATACACGTAATTATACGGCGACTTTTCGAGACGGACTTGCGCCGGCATTTTATTGGTGAAATTGTCGGAGTCTCTGAGTCAGTTGTCAAAGTAAAGGGTTGTGTGATTGTCCTTAACTCCGTAACGAATCAATACGAGCTTAAGCCGGATACTCGGGTCAGAGTCGTTTCACTGATTGATGCGAGAAATATTATTAATGTTATCCCCAGTGAAGCAAACATTGAAGATACACAGTATGTTTTGACTCATGAAAAGAGACTTGTTGTGACGGATGGAGAGTCTTTCACGCTGGATATAAACGAATTTAGCACGACTCGATGAACGAATATTTTTGCAGATGTGCAGGCGATGCTAAGCGATTTACTCGATTAAGCTTTCTCTGTGCTTTATTTCGTCGATGTCCAGCTCGCGGATGTAATCGACCAGGTTGTTCCAAATCCTGTGGAATCCAAAGCCGCCTTTAGTCATTTCCTCTATGGCCTCGTCCTTGCTCCAGCCTTCGGCGGCTATACGAAAAATTGCGCACATGGTGCCGGTCCGGTCGGCCCCATACTGGCAATGCACAAAGACCGGCGTTAGTTTCTTGTCACTGACAATCTTCAGGAACCTTACGATTTCCTTCAATTCAGGGTGCCACGTCTTCATATAAATGTGTTCGTAAGCCAATCCCGTACCCTCAATCTCATCACGGTCCGAATGAAAGGAACGCAGGTTGACTATTGTCTTTATGCCGAGTTTTTCCAACTGCCGCATTCCCTCGGCGGTCGGCTGTGCGCCGCGATACAGCTCTTCTGATAACTTGTGGAAGTTCGGTACTCCCGCCAGCTTGATTCGCCTCGACCACTTCGATTTGTCACTGTATTGTGTCTTCGTAACTTTCCGCTTGTTGTCTGTGACCATCAGAACTCGCAGCTCATGTCGGCCGAGCAGCAGGGGGGCTTGAGGTTCAAGTTCCTGCTGCCCGCCGGTCCGGGGGTCGAGCAGTAAACGCCTGCCCCTGGCGGATGTCTCCAGCATCACTTCGAGATTACCTTCTCCTTCGTTAAAGACGATATAGTAATCCATACCATTCTTGACAACGTGGCGAATCCGTAAGTCACGCGATGCGGGCCGAACCTGCACATCCGCCGGCACCAACCGGTCAATCTGCCGCAGTAGTTGCGAATCCCCCATCCCATCGTCCCACCGTATCAGTCGGCCGGCCTTATCCAACACCTCCAAAGCCGGTTTTGCCTTCTCGGGCGGTTCGACCTCAAGGACCAAAGCTCGATAGTGCATCCCTGCAATCCGGATACCATTTTCATCCACCCGGGCATCCTCCCAGAGATGCCGCGCCTCTAAATAGTTAAAATCCCGTTGATTCTGGAAGCATACCTTCGCCGCTTGCCAGGGCAGATAGTCACTGAGCCCCAGGGTTGCCAGCTCGCACACATGCTTGCTGTCGGTATTGAGCCAGCACAGCCGTCGAACCGAATCTGCAAACGGCCGATACTTGTCCCACCACGAACTGTTCGGCCCCACGTCCGGAGGACGCTCGTCGATGCGAGGCCCGCGCACCGAATAGTAAAAAGCGTGTGGATACAGCAAATTGCATCCCCGCACAATCAACCAGTTTGTAAGCCACTTCATCTCCTCAAAGGTAAAATTGTGACCATAGGCCCCGCAGTATTCGTTTGAATTACGCCGACGCCCTAAATGAATCATCGCCGAAGAGGCACACTTGGCCTGTGTGGACTGTGCCCCCTCCAGAGCACTCGGCTTGTCCGGCTCGATATATCGCCACACGATATCCTGTCCTGGTATCTGGAAATATCGAAGTTGCCCGATTTCGTCAGGACCTGACGGATGTCCTGTCAGCGAGACCCCATGTTCCTCGCACCAGCTCGAAATTTGTCCATAGAATGTCTCTTCCAGTCTGCCATGCAGGGCCCGGTTGTAATCGCTCTTATATCGAGCGGCATCCGGTTCATCGCCATACCATAGCGCCGGCAGATAGGGCCGAAAATCGTATCCAAGGTAAGAGTTCACATTTTCGAGTATACCTGTTGTGCCCGGCATCGCCCCTCGTTCACCTCGCTTGGCGAGAAACGAAGGCTCATCGGTAAACATCGCCCGCACCGTCTTGCCGAAATGCTCAGTAAACTCATCGTAGTAACGCTGGTACACTAACCGGATAAAACATGCCACAGCCTCGGGATTTAGGATGTCCGCCGCCGGCGGTGCATTTTCCGGCACCTCTCTATGGTTATCTTGCCTTGGCGGGTCATCCTCGACAAAATGCAGGCCCCGAATAACCGAGTACCCATCCCTGATAGCCCTGTCGATAACCGCAATTCGATGGCCGTTCTTTTTGCGTTTCACTATCGCAACCAGATTCTGACCTTCGCTCAGCGCCGGCTTACCGTCCCGGCCGATTCGGATGCCGTATTGCTCGGCTCCTGGTTTTGCCGTATCCAGGTCAATCTGAAACAGGCCTCGCGTCCTGAACGCGGCATTTTCAGCCACAACCTGACCGCTCGAAGATCCGCTCGGATACATGCCTTCGTCGTAGAGCACCACCCACATACTGCGCTTGGCCGCCTGCTCGATAGCGAACCTCATGAAATTAATCATCGGTTCGCTCATCCAGCCAGTGTCTCGAGGCAGCCCGGCCCGCGGATGTATCACAAATCCATACACACCATGCGCCTTGAAATCGTCCAACTGGCGAGCTATCTCCTTCTCGCTCAGTGCATCGTTCCAGAACCAAAACGGCGCTAATGAAAACTCTGGTGCCGGCTCCACCCATCCCCCGGGCAGTTCAATCCTCCCGATCTGTAGCTTCGCCGAATCGCCTTGCCCTCGAATACTTTCAGGCAAAGCTCCCGCCACAACACCAACACCCACCAATCCAAGAAATCCTCGTCTATCTATCTTGCCTGCCACTGCCTTGCTCCTTTTCGTTCGTTTTTTCTCTGCGCCCTGAGCGTTCTCTTCGATTGTTAATTTTAATCGTGGCTTTAGCGAGTAACAATATCTGTTTGCAAATACTCTTGCAAACGTGCAGCAGTGAAAACCTTATAGGGATAAGCTCGGGCAATTTGAAGTCAATATCTTTACCCGGTGAAAAATCATCACCGGCGATTTCAATTTTTGTTGTTTCTGAGCAGCCGAAACCTATTTGCCCTGCTGTTTTGATGATCGGTATGTCTTCCGGTTCGATGCCGACCAGTTTAGCGCATATGGTTTCACAGGCAATTGGGTCCGTACCGCCGAGAAGATAGCCTAAAGGTCTGGCTCTGCCGCGGATTGGGCCGGGGCCATCCATCACTGTAACTGCGTCAATAATTGTCAAGGTGGGATTCAGATATTTGTATATATCGATGAGCAGCTCGCAAAAATCATTCATGTTTTTGCCCTTTATAAAATGCCAGAGGGCCTTTCGCTTGCCGCTGACGCAGCCAAACATGTTTTTGACTGCAAATGTCGCTACTAACTGCTGATGTGATTTGAGTTTTGGCAGATTTATGATAACGTCGGCGTCGAGAGCGACGGAGCTTATCCCGACGCTGGTGTCCTTGGCTCCTATCCTGCATTGCTTGGGTTTATCGAGCTGCTTTACCGGTACAGACAATTTTTTCAACGGTTCTTCCAGCTTTAATGCCTTTACACAGACAAAGACATTACTCCAGGCCGGCGAGTCGCCGACAAAGGGCCTTGCACCGAAATCTTTTAAGAGCCGGGCAGTCTCAAGAATAACAGCCGGGTCGGTCTGGGTGGCATGCCGGCGAGACCTCGGAGCGATGAAATTAGGCTTCAGTAAAACGGTATCGCCCGGCTTGACAAATCGTTCGAGACCGCCGAGAAGCTCGAAGTGTCTTTCTAATGCTTCTTTAATGCTGGAACGGCTGTAATCACTGCATCGAGTCAGTGTCACTATCGGATTTGGCATATTCTGGTCAATAATTTATCCCGGTACATACAAGTAGAAATATTCTTACAGACGGTTTCCGCTCGGGCGGTTTGTGTTCGGTTTGGTTGAAGAACAGGCCGTCCTGGGGTTTGCTGAAGAACAGACCACCCAAAGCTGTTTGGTCGCTGATGTATTCTTTCGGCCCCAGGAAGACAAAATCGCCCGGACGCATTCTTAATCCAAAGGCGGCGGCAGTAAAATTGAACTCGCGTAATTTCACGCGAGATTCTATCTGCGGCATTGTGCTTGTTATCGGCAGCGTAAATACCGGATAAGCGATAACATCGCATACATCTTTCGAACCCGGTATTTTTCCAACTTTAATTCGAAGCCCAAAGATGCCGGGCCCCACATTTGCTCCTTCCTTCGAGTCATTGATTGAGGTGTAAAAGATGGTTCTTGGCCCGTCCAATCCTGTAATGGCGATGGTCTCGTCCTGGCCGTCAGGCAGCATCAGCGAGACTTTCGTTATCCTTTGGCCTTCGGCGGCGATCAGCATCTCGTAGATTTCGTTCCACATTTCCATTTGGCCGGAGCGTACAAGGAACGAATTGGCGGTGAAGGCTCGGTAATTTGTGAGTCGCAGTGGTCTTATGTACAACCTTTTGCGAATCCTGTCTATTTTGTCGATGTTTTCGGCCGGTATTTCGACGATATGGACGTCGAGATTTATCGTTTTTAATAATTGTATCTGTGGCATTTTGCCGCCGTCTTTGGGGGCCAGATCGCCGATCTTGACATTCTCCCATATCGGTTCTTCTTTGGGCTCGGCACAGCCGGCCAGGCTCAAAATCAATAAGACAGAATACAGGATACAGGCCCTGAGAGAAGTCAAAGGGACAGAAAACAGGTAATTTGACTCCGGCCCTGGGACTCTTGAATATAGTTTAACCGCAATGTGAGAAGCACGAATCATAAAAATAGATTAGCAATTGTGTAAGTCGCTGTCAATAAATTCGATGCTCGTCTCTGGACTGTTCTACAAGCGTCCATCAATTTTCTTGACCGGAGTTGTTGTTTTGTTTTAAATAGTGCAGTTGGTTTCATAAAGAAGATAAAGATTTTAGAAAGGTTCAAAGGAAGATGAAAGTCAGCAAACGAGCCCAGGATGTGCCGGCATCGGCGACGATCGCTGTGACTTCGCGAGCGCAGGAACTGAAAGCCCAGGGTGTGGACGTGGTCGGTTTCGGTGCCGGAGCGCCGGATTTCGATACACCGGAATATATCAAAGAAGCCGCTATAAAGTCGCTCAAGGCGGGCCAGACGAAATATACCGCCGGGCGCGGTATTGTTGAGCTGCGGAAGGTTATCGCCGAGAAGCTACAGCAGGAAAACGGCCTTAACTACACTGCCGAGCAGGTTATCATCAACATCGGCGGCAAGCACTCGGTTTACGAGGCGATGCAGGCGGTGCTGGATCCGGGCGATGAGGTGATTCTGCCCACGCCGTACTGGGTTACTTATCCTGAGACGATAAAGCTTGCCGGCGCCAAGGCAAAGATTATCGAGACCGATAAGAGTACCGGCTACAAAATCACGCCGGCACAGTTGAAGGCGGCGATTACGAAAAAAACCGCCATGCTGGTAATCAACTCGCCCAATAATCCGGGCGGCTTTACTTATACGCCGGACGAGCTTAAAGCCATCGCGAAGGTTCTCGAAGGGACAAATGTAATGGTTATTTCGGATGAGATTTACGAAAAGCTCATCTACGGCGATACGAAGTTCGTGAGTTTTGCTTCTTTGAGCGAGGATGCTTTCAAAAGAACGCTGACTCTGAACGGCTTCAGCAAGACTTACTCCATGACCGGCTGGCGGCTCGGATATACGGCAGGGCCGCTGGAAGTCATTAAGGCGATGGCGCGTCTGCAGGACCACATGACCTCGAACGCCGTAACTTTCTGCCAGTATGCGGCGATTGCAGCCCTGGGCGAGCCTTCGGCGGCGGCTATCGAGCAGATGAGGGCCGAATTCGAGCGCCGGGGAAAATATATGACCGAGCGGCTGAACGGCATAGAAGGCGTGGAATGCGCCGAGGCTACCGGGGCTTTTTACTGTTTCCCTGATGTTTCAAGCCATTATGGACGAAGTATTAATAATACGAAGATTACCGGCAGTATGGACTTCGCGAAAGCATTGCTGGAACAGGCCAATGTTGCACTGGTTCCGGGCCTGCCGTTCGGCTGTGACAATAATGTGCGTTTGAGTTTTGCCTGTTCTCTCGAACAGATTACTAAAGGATTAGATAGACTTGAGAAGTGGCTGAGTCAATAGGAACAGTAGAGAACTCCCACATTTCCGGCTCATATGTGCTTCTGAGTATGGGTAAAATTTTTCAGATTTCTCTATTTTTCAACCAACACCTGTCCACTCTGAGCCGTCTAAAGTATTAGTATGACATAAAAAGACGGTTTGTGTTCCAGTTTCGGAGATGTGAGTGCGGCGTAGGTCAGAGCGACAAAATCTCAGAGACCTCCGTAAAGGGCGACGCGAAGCCTTCGAGGCGACAATATGTGAACATTACAAGTCGATCTATCGTTTTGTCGCACACTTGAGCGGCGATGCAAGCCTTGCCGAGGATTTGACTCAGGAAACTTTCGTCTCCGCCTGGGCTAACATAAGTGGTTACAAAGGCCGAGCATCATTAGGTACGTGGCTGCACAAGATTGCTTATAACAAATTCATTGACTCGGGACGTATGCTCGACCGACGTGCCGCTTTAATAGCAGGATTGAAGAAAGATGGGCCTGATATACTCGAAGTTTCGGATCCATTCTACCGACTTATAAAAGATGAGCACTCGCTTCTTTTGTACGAGTCGATGCACAGGTTGGATTCGGCTGAGTATTTAGTTATTGTGCTGCACTACGTTCAAGGTTTCAGCTTTCGTGATATGGCCATAGTGTTGGATGAATCCGTGGGAACAGTTAAGTGGCGGACGAGCCAGGCACTAAAAAGATTGAGAGCATTTTTGACTGGCAGGATATAATCATGACAGAAAATCAAGAACATGAATGGGAAAATGTGACCCTGAGGTCGCTGGAGGCAAAATTGCGTTCTCTTCCGGACCCGGAAATTCCCCAGTCACTCAAAGCAAAGCTTTTCGCTGCAACTCCGGCAGGGCAGCCAGGAGTAACACCCAAGCTTCAGGCTCGACAGTGGCTCGGCGCTTGGGGTTTTGGGGTAACAGTTACGGCAGTCCTGATTTTGGCCTTGATAATTGCATCGAATCAGGGCCCATCGGTGCCCACACATCCGTTAGTAGCAGACATAAACGACAGAACAACTCGTAATGGGCTTGCTGATCAGAACACGCCGCTTATCGAAGACACGAACCATGTGATCTACAATGGACAACAGGAAATTCCAGCGAGCATACATGCAGGAACCGACAAGTGAGGAACATCTCTTTGCCTCAAAATCCATGTAGTCCGTTTTTGAGGAAAAACGAGAGCCCGGGACTTGTACTTGACGATATACAGTTAAGGGTATACTATAAGGAAAAACCAAATGGAAATTGAAGAAACAACAATTGAAACATACGCCGGCGCACAAAGACGGGAACCGAAAATTTCCGGACTGGCGATTAATAGGAAGGGAATGTGCTATTGTAGGAGTTATCCTGTCTTCGGTCTGGATGCTCTTGATTTTTATAAATTTTTATTGCCCTCGTTCCATTGTGAGAATAGCTGAAAGTTTTGCTTTCAGGTTTTGTCCACTTACTTAATTGTATTTCCAAAGGATTATATAGATCGAAAGAATGGCTAAGTCAGTAAAGACCAAGAAAAGCAATGCCTTATCCACTATAGGGGTGGACGATTCAAAAGTCTCCGAACAGGCAAAAAGTGCGGGGGCACTAAAAAGAGTGAGCAAGCCCAGTGCCTTATCGGGCTGGCCTATGATTTTTGGCTGGCTGGCGATGCTCATTTTTACGTTTCATGCCTGTACGCATATGGTTGCCGCCGGGGATACCTGGGTGGCGATGGCCTGCGGCCGGCACTTTGTCAATCATGGAGTTGACACCGTCGAACCGTTCAGCGCAAACTCGCACAAAGCAGGTCCGACAGAGGAAGAGATTAAAACCTGGCCGGAGTGGGCCCAGTGGATTGCGAACAAAGTCGGCATTGAGACGGTCAGGTACTGGCATCCCACGGGCTGGATAAACCAGAACTGGCTTACACATGTTATCTTTTATTCGTTGATTCCGAAATCATCCTACGCAGACGGCGTAAGTTTTCCATCCAATGCGCTGGTCTATTGGAAATTCGCCATCTATATATTGACCGTGATTTGCGTTTATTACACCGGCCGGCTTATAGGAGTTAATCCGGCACTTTGTGCCGTGTTCTCTTGCTTTGCAATGTTCATAGGGCGTTCATTTCTTGATATTCGCCCTGCGGGTTTCTCAAATCTGCTGGTTGCTGTCTTTCTGCTGATACTTGTCCTTGCCACGTATCGAAACATATTGTACATCTGGCTCATTGTCCCGCTGACGGTCTTCTGGTGTAATGTCCATGGTGGATACGTCTACGCGTTCATTATGCTTGCTCCGTTTGTCACTTTGAACCTTCTAACGAATTTCAGTAAAAACAGGTTCCGTTCCATCGGATTAAAAGGCATATACCAAACCATCGGAGCCGGTTTTGTCGCTCTTGTAGCTGTGATTTTGTTCAATCCATTTCATCTGACGAATCTAACTCATACCTTTATTATCAGCATCAGCAAACACGCCGAGCAATGGCGTAAAATCCACGAATGGAATCGTGCTTTCGACTGGACCAATCCTGTCGGAACTGCAAAACCTTTTTTGGTGATGTATATTATCGCATGGATAGTCCTTTTGGTTTGGATTGTCGTTCTGATATTAGCTCCTCGCTCTGTTAGCCGATACCAGAAGCATAAAACAAAGACTGCTGACGACTATCAGTGGCCAAAGATTGATTTGTCGTTAATGGTTATCGCTGCCCTTACGATTTATATGGCCATTCGTTCCCGCAGATTTATACCGATAGCGGCAATCGCAGCCTGCCCGGTTATAGCGATGTTAATTGACCAGATAATTCGTGCAATCTCAGCAGCGCGTAACTTCCACAAACACAATCGCCTGACTGTTTCCCCGATGTCGCAAAATCTGCAAATGATTTTTACTATTGCCGGCGCTGTGATGGTCTTGTTTTTCGGCACGTTGTGGGCAGTGAGGTTTAAGCAGGTTTATCTTGATCCCTGGTCTGCTGATCCGAAGCTGAGTTCTGTTTTTATGAGAATGACCGCCTCGGATGCCAAACCGTTTTACGTCTTGAAGTTCATAAAAGACAATAAATTAGAAGGGAAGATGTTCAACTATTGGACCGAGGGCGGTTTCATTGCATGGGGTCAGGAACCCGATCCGAAGACAGGCCGAACGCCTCTGCAGTTATTTATGGACGGCAGGGCACAGGCGGCCTATGACCGCAAGGCCTTTGACAATTGGTCATATATTATGTCCGGGGGGCGCGATACGTATCAGATAGTCGAACTTGCCAAGGCCAGAAGGCAGAATATAACACCTGAAGATTATACAAAGATAGGCCAGTGGATGGATACGCAACTGACAGAACAAAATGTCTGGGTGGTCTTAATGCCGTCAGTGGTATTTGGTGACCCTGAACAAAAACATTCCTATCATGCTATCAAGGGGCTTGAATATAATCCTAATTGGCCGCTTGTCTTTTTTAATAATAGACAAAAATTGTTCGTTGATAGAAGAACACCCCAGGGCAGGGAGCTTTTCGAAGGCATATTTAATGGAAAAAACATCTACCCGGATGACTACCACAGCAACCTTATTCGCGCCCATTCCTGGCTTAGATATTATTCGGGAATAGCCGAAAAAAGGAAGGAAGGGCTTGATTTTGCTATCAAAGCCTTCAATTTGAATCCATCACCTACCCCAATGCTGACATTACTACAATATGCTGAGAGTTTCGCTGAGCTAAAATCTGTTGTTAATAAGTTCTGCGAAGATCATGTCCGGGAATTCATAGAAAATCGAGATAGCTTGTCTAAACAGGACGGTTTCCGCCTCAAAGTGGCAGCAGTACGTCTGGCGTGCTACCATTTACAAAAAGTCGCTCAGGCACAGAGAAACGCAAAACTTGTGAACTTTTACGCCGCTCAGGGAAAAAGTTGTTTGGATGAGTTAGCCAGTATATCTCAATACAAGAGGTGGTAATGGTTTCTATCAGCGTTTTTTTCCCCTGTTACAACGAGCAGGAAAATGTTAGGCGAAATGTTGATAAGGCGCTTGTGGTCCTGGAGGGACTAAACTCTGATTTTGAGATAATTATTATCGACGACGGCAGTTCTGACAGTACCGGGCAAATTGCTGACGAAATCGCCGGCCGAGACAGTAGGGTCAAAGTGGTTCGACACCAGCGTAACCTTGGTTATGGAGCTGCATTGCAATCCGGTTTCAAAGCGGCGACAAAAGAGCTTGTCTTCTACACCGATGGCGACGGCCAATTCGATATTGATGAAATGCCGGCACTGCTGTCATTGATGGAGCAATATGATATTGTTAGCTGCTACCGGCTGAATCGCCGGGACTCTTTTATACGTAAAATCAACGGCTGGTGCTGGACAAAACTGGTCTGTTTGCTGTTCGGCCTGAAAATCCGGGACATCGATTGTGCTTTCAAGTTATACAGAAGAGAAATTTTTGATAATATAGAATTGTCAAGTACAGGTGCCTTGATCGATACCGAAATATTAGCTCGGGCTGCCCGTAAAGGTTACAGAATAACCCAAAAAGGTGTGCACCATTATCCGCGGACGGCCGGTTCGTCTACGGGGGCGAATTTACGGGTAATTTTGCGCGCGTTCAAAGAGTTGTTCAAGTTGCGAGGCCGAATAAGAAGCCAAAATTGATTATTGAAATGAAGTACTCCATGAGAAATACAATCCGCGAAATATGAACGAGGGAAAAGTTAATTTATTCATCTATGGCTCGCTGCGGGACAGCCGGATTTTCCAGTCAGTCAGCGGCTTAAGCTTCAAGAGAAAGGCCTCTAAAATTGATGCCGATACTCTTTTTGCCGAACCGGCTTTGCTCCCACATTACCGAAGAATCAGCCCGGACAATGTCTATTTCTATGCCATTGCAACGCAATCTTCAAGGATTGAAGGCTTAGTAATCTATGATGTCCCCGCCAGGGCAATGGCTGAAATTGACCGGTATGAAGGCAAACGTTATGAAAGGGAAAGCGTTCGAGTCAACACGGCAAATGGCCCCGTCGAAGCCCAGGCCTACCTCGTAACGCACGACTCAATGGAAAAACACTTCGGTGACAGATTCCATGTCAACCTGATACACGAGCTCTGGCTGCGAAAACGCATCGAGAAATTTATCAAAAGGCGCACTCGACCCGGAGAACGAACAGTAGACGCCGAATCGGAACGTCGAGCCGATCGTGAACTGCTCGCAACCACCGAACGCGACCTGGTTATGAGCCATTATCGTTCAGATGCCGTCAGTGATTATTATCTTGAACATGAGCTCGACCGCCCTCGTCCGAGCATAAAACATCTGTACGCTGATCCAGAGGCTCGTCCGTTTATCGAAAATTACCTGGTTTTGGTCGTAAGGCAGGTTTTGCTCAATCAGCTTGATGAACATATCCAGTCTCAATACCGATTTGAACTTGAACGTATGCGCACATCTGAAAGATATTTCAAACGTTCGGTCAGTCTGCTGATAGCTCTGCAAATGATTAATGCAAACCGCAGTTCTGTGAATTTGATTGTTGACGAATGCCTCCAAACAATACCCTACGAAACAAATGATCTTATTGACTATGTTAAATACGCTGTACGCGCATCAAAGAGTATGTTTGATACTCGTGTCGCCGTCGCAAAACTGAATCGAATTCGTTCTAATCTTCAGCCCGGACTGATTCCACTTGGCATTGAGATCGAATTGAGTAATCTCGGCGTAGCGGCCGTCGAGCCTCAAAGAAGCATTCAGAACAAAAAGGATCCGGCGTATGACGGATTTAAGTATTTCTATGATTTTCACCTGGATGTTTTTAGCTGGAAGCTCGGTGGGTATATTGACGACCATACAGGTTCGACCGATCAGGCCCGCCGCGGCGGTTTTTTGGAACTTGCACCGGGAAGACTAAATATCGAAGGAGAACTGTCTCGTCCGGCAACCGCTGATCCCTGGCTGCTTAATCAGTTGATACACGAAATAGTTAATTTCTACGATGTCCGCCCACACAGTCTGCATCTTTCTTTCCAACTTCGAAAAAACCAGCTTGGCAATCAACAAATTCTACCACTGGGCTTTGTCAAGTGCCTGCTTGTGCTCGGAGGTGGTACGGAGCGAAAGGGCACCGGCAGATTGTGGGTTTCAAGGATGGGTTATGATGAAATAAAACAATACTCAAATCGTTTTGCTTCAACTTCAGCGAAATCAAACGGGCTGAAAGGCGAAGAAGCGGTGAGTGAAGAGCTCGTATTCGCCAGAACCAGTAAGCGTCGATGGTACCTGGGTGCAGACGAGATTGCAAACAAGCCTCCGTTACAGGCAACGACGTATGTCCAGCAGTATAAATTTATTCGTTTGGATGAAAGAGCCAATTATGAACCGTTGATTTTGTGCCTTAAAGGTTTGCAGTTATCTTACAATCCCGCCGATTATTTGACCACCGATCAATTGAGAAGTAGCCGAAAATTGCGAAATCAATACGAAAATTTGAAGCAATGGGCTGTTCAGCCTACGGAGATAAGCCCGCAAATAATAAGCAGATTTATAAAGACTGTCCAGGATGGTTTGATGAACGAAGGGCACCGCCGAACCGTTCACGAATTGCACTATATAGATTGGGCATTGAGTGCTATTGACGTGCAGCTACGGATGTTCAATAAGCAGCTTAGAGAAATTTAAAAGTAAGGGTGGTTCGCGAACTAACCTGCCAGGCAGCTAATAACAATAGTACTATCCCGATTTTCGATTTCAATCCACAACCGTTTGTGTTTCGTCTACCTTTTGTTTTATGAATTTGGCTGTACACCAGGCAGCTTCCTTACCGAAATCGATGCATTTGTGCATTCCTTCTTTAAAAGACTTTGCAAACTCGCTGGCGTCTACCTTCGTTACTTGTTCCTTAATGCTCGTCGAGGATCGCGTATCTTTTTTCGAGGTTTGAGAAGGTGTAGGTGCCAAAGTGTAGATCGCGGTCGCAAAACCGGCAAAATAGACTATCAACAAGAAAATGAATTTGATTCTCCAGCCCCTCACGAAGATTCTCCCTTCCTAAAGAAACATTTTTATCGGTCGGCCCCCCCCCCCAGCCGGCCTTCTGTATTT
>Ga0307378_10001324_pt1 | contig 40518 bp, 40 predicted proteins | sample UN1MG_FD_202238 | JGI IMG/M metagenome (GOLD analysis project Ga0307378, IMG submission 202238) | Soil microbial communities from Risofladan, Vaasa, Finland - UN-1 | ecosystem: Environmental > Terrestrial > Soil > Coastal area > Acid sulfate soil | place: Finland: Risofladan, Vaasa | collected...
GCACACCATTTTGCTTATGCCCAATTATAAACGAACATATCAAGCCGGAGGGATGTTTTTCTTTACACTGGTGACACATCGCAGGCGGCATCTGTTTTCAGAATCCACGGCTCTTGAATACCTGCGAAAGGCGATTGCTCAAGAGAAAGCACAACATCCGTTCGATTTGACGGCTATCGTTCTTCTGCCGGATCATATTCATTGTATTTGGGAATTGCCGGAAAATGATGACGATTTCTCCAAACGGTGGGGACGCATAAAAAGCAGGTTTACAAAAGCGTGGCTGGCTCACGGCGGTCGAGAAGCCGAAATCTCGCAGACGCGTAATCATCACCGGGAACGGGGCGTTTGGCAAAAGAGATTCTGGGAACACAGAATCCGCGGCGAAGTGGACATGATGCATCATGTCAATTATATTCACTTCAATCCGGTTAAGCACGGTCTGGTTCGCTGTCCACATGAGTGGCCATATTCGAGCTTTGCCCGATGGGTCAAGCGAGGATTCTACGAGCATAATTGGCTTTGCGACTGCGAACGCAGAAGACCAACTGTACCGGAGTACCTGCGAGCGACGGATACTTTCGGCGAATAGATAATTTGACGGTGTGCGGTGCACACCCTACCGCTGTAAGATTCTTGATGTGCGGCGCATACCCTACCGATTGGTGTGCGGTGCTTTCTATACCGATTGGTGTGCGGTGCACACCCTACCTCTGTTTTTTGGTAAAAAATTTGACGCAGCAGATATAAGCTTATAGAATATTGCATTTCGTATGGTCAGGTAGGGTGTGCATAGCACACCATTTCTGTTTCGTACCGAGTCGGTAGGGTGTGCACTGCACACCATTTCTGTTTTGTATCGAGTATCGAGGTTTTGAAATGACGTGGATTAACGAGAATTATTTGAAATTGCAGGCGGGGTATTTATTCCCGGAGATCGGGCGGAGAAGAAGGGCGTTTCAGGCCGCTGCCCCGGATGCGAAAATAATCAGTATGGGCATCGGCGATGTGACGCAGCCTTTGGCTCCGGCGGTAACGGGCGCGATGAAAAAGGCGGTCGAAGAGATGGCCCGGGCAGAAACGTTCCGGGGCTACGATGACGGCGGTGTCGGTTATGAATTCTTACGAGAAGCAATACGTGATAACGACTACAAGGCTCGCGGCGTCGAAATCGACATTGACGAAATAATCGTCAGCGATGGGGCCAAGTGCGATACCGGCAATATGCAGGAAATCTTCGGGCTCGATAACGTTGTGGCCGTCTCCGACCCGGTCTACCCGGTCTATGTGGATACAAATGTTATGGCCGGCAGGACCGGCGCCGCGGCCCAGAAGGGCCGGTACGAAGGGATTGTGTATATGCCCTGCACCGAAGAGAACGATTTTGTGCCGGAACCGCCCACCGATAAAGTGGATTTGATTTATCTGTGCTTCCCAAACAACCCAACCGGCGGAGTAGCTACGAAGCAGCAGCTTGCCAAATGGGTCGATTACGCCCGCCGGAATAAGGCGATTATTCTTTTCGACGCCGCTTATGAGGCGTTTATCTCCGAGCCGGATATCCCACACTCGATCTTCGAGGTCGATGGGGCAAAAGATGTCGCGATTGAATTTCGCAGCTTTTCGAAAACGGCCGGTTTTACAGGCGTTCGATGCGCGTTTACAGTTGTTCCGAAGCAGTTAAAAGCTTATACGAAAGACGGCAGGGCGGTCGAGGTCGGCCCCATTTGGAAACGCCGGCACTGCACGAAGTTCAACGGCGTATCCTATGTCACCCAGGCCGGGGCCGCTGCGATTTATACCGAATACGGCAAAAAACAGGTCAAAGAGACCATAGATATTTATATGAGTAATGCAAAGCTCATCCGCGAGACGCTCGGCAAGATTGGCTACACCGTTTACGGCGGCGTCAACGCTCCCTATATCTGGCTCAAAACGCCCGAGGGCGTAGGCTCATGGGAATTCTTCGATACGTTGCTGAACAAGGCACACGTGGTGACTACCCCCGGCGCAGGCTTCGGCTCGGCAGGGGAGGGCTATGTCAGACTGACGGCATTCGGTCAGCCGGAAAAAGTGGAAGAGGCACTCGAACGGATCAAGGCGATTTCCTGATGGCAGACACAACAGCATATATCGGACTCGGCAGTAATCTGGGCGACCGGGATAGCTACATTGACGAGGCTCTCAAAATGATCACCGGCGCCGAGCAGGCGGAGCTTTGCCGGGTCAGTGACATTATCGAGACGATCGCGCTGGCGTCAACCGAGCAGCCCAAATTCCTCAACGCTGTCGCTGAACTCAAAACTACGCTGAGTGCGACGGATTTGCATAAGATGCTTAGCGATATCGAGAATGGGCTGGGCAGGGCACGGCGGGGACAATGGTGGCCGAGGACAATTGACCTGGACTTGTTGCTGTTCGGCACAGAAATTCTGGAAAGCCCCGATTTGACCGTCCCGCATCCGCAGATGCACCTGCGCTCGTTCGTGCTTAAAGGCCTCTGTCAGCTTAACGGCGAGCTGCTTCATCCCATAATGAAAGTCTCGTTCAACGAATTGAACGCACGATTGAACGGCTGCGATTTCGCTCTCGATCCCGACAAACCGCAGCTTGTCAGCATCGCCGGCAAGATCGGCGTCGGAAAAACCACGTTAGCAAAAAAGCTGGCGGGTCCGCTTGGCTGTGAGGTGCTGCTCGAACCTTATGATTCGAATCCTTTTATGCCGGATGTCTATGCGGGAAAAAAAGAGCTGGCACTGGATTCGCAGTTATACTTCCTGACCAGCAGGGCCGAACAGTTGGATCCGAACAAGCTGGAAACTGGACGAATTTGTATCAGCGATTACGTTTTCGACAAAGAACTGATTTACGCCAGGCGTCTGCTCGATGCACAGCAGCTTGCTTTATATGAAAAAATCTACCCTCCTTTCGCTGCGCAAGTTACCGTTCCGTCACTGGTTATCTATATGCTTGATCCGGCACAAAATTGCCTTGAGCGAATCCACAGCCGGAATCGTCCCTATGAGCAGCAGATTGAATTGCAATTTCTCCAGAAGCTCGATTCCGATTACGAGCGATTGTTTGAGCAGTGGAAACTCTGCCCTGTAATCCGCGTATCAACATCGCAAAGCACGGTCGCCGATTGCCTCGCAGATCAAATAAAATATTACACCGCCGGCCATTTCGTCATTGCAGGTGGCACGAAGCAATCTACAATGTAGAAGGTGAGATTGCCACGGCCTGCTTCGCGGCCCTCGTAATGGCAAATCCGATAGAGATTCTGAAGATGGAAGTCGCAAAAACAATTGAAGAGGTTAGAAACCTGGTAAACGCCGCTCGAAGCGAAGGCAGAAAAATCGGCCTTGTGCCGACTATGGGCGCGCTCCACATAGGTCATATTTCGCTTATTGAAGCGGCGGTTAAAAACTGCGATTTTGTCATCGTCAGCATTTTTGTCAATCCCGCGCAGTTCGGGCCGGGAGAAGATTTTGAGAAATATCCCCGCCCTCTGGAAGCCGACCTTGAGATGTGCAAAAAGGCCGGTGTTGATGTGGTTTTCGCCCCGGAACCTGAGCAGATGTACCCGACGGAAAATATCACATGGGTAACCGTCGAGAAACTGACCGAACGGTTATGCGGCCGGTCCCGGCCTAAACATTTTCGCGGAGTGACGACGGTCTGTGCCAAGCTGTTTAATATCGTCGCTCCCGACGCTGCTTATTTCGGCCAGAAGGATGCCCAGCAGGTAATTGTAATAAAGCGAATGGTCGCTGATTTGAATATGCCTCTGGAAATTGTCACCTGCCCCACGGTGCGCGAGGCGAACGGCCTGGCGGTCAGCAGCAGAAATCAATACCTGACCGCCCAGCAAAAAAAAGATGCGGCAAACATCTATAAATCACTTCAAACATGCCGCCGGATGATCGACGCCAGCACGACAGAAACGCACCAAATCATTGCCGAGATGCAAAAAATATTGCAGCAGATTCCATCGGGACAGATCGAATATATCAGTATTGTCGATGCCGAAACGCTTGAGAGTATCGAGAAAATAGCCGGCAAAGTCCTCACGGCCGTGGCCGTCAAAATAGGCCCGGCCAGGCTGATCGATAATATTCTTGTAGACGCAGGAAAACAATAATGTATAATTTACGCTTAACTAAAACTTACTCACCAAAATTCAGCTACGCGAAAAGTAACAAAGGTAATAAATTATGAAGTACAGAATACTTATTGAGCAGGATGAAGACGGGATTTTTGTTGCTGAATGCCCCTCCCTGCCCGGCTGCATTTCTCAGGGCAAAAGCCGGAAAGAAGCCCTTGAGAATATTCAGGATGCAATCAAGGGATACCTGGAAAGCCTGAAGAAACATAATGAACCTATTCCACCATCAATTGAAGAAGAGATTGTGGAGGTGAAAATTTGAGCAAACTACCGGTGACTAAATTTATGGTTATATATAAATCATGTTTGTAAAGATTTTAAAAAGCAAGTTGCATCGTGCACGGGTAACCGAGACAAAGCTGCACTACCCCGGCAGCATAGCGATTGATTCGGCGCTGATGGAAACGGCGGGTATCTTGCCTTACGAGTCTGTTCTGATCGCCGATTTGAACAATGGCAACAGGCTTGAGACATACGTCGTCCCAGCCCAAGCCGGTTCCCGCGAGATCGTAGTTCTCGGCGCAGCAGCCCGGTTGATTAAGCCAAAAGATATCGTTATCATTCTCAGCTTCGGTTTTCTTACACCCGAAGAAGCAAAAGAATTCAAGCCGAAAATCGCTGTTCTTGACGAGAATAACAACATCACAAATTAGCTTTGCCGAGAAACGCGCATACAAGCTGATTTACGGCTGCCGAAATGAAAAACCGACAATCGACATTCGAAAATCGAAAATCGAAAATGATTTATGCATCCTGAACTTTTCGAGATACCTTTTATCCACTTGACCGTAAGAAGCTTCGGCCTGATGATGGTTATCGGTTTTCTCCTGGGATTTTACCTGTTAGGTCGGATGGGTCGCAGAATCTCATCCAATCCCCAATTGATTACGAACCTTGCCTTATATTGCCTGATCGCCGGAGTGGTAGGGGCCCGTGTATTTTATGTCGTCCACCATTACGACCAGTTACAAAATCCCTGGACTTCAATGTTCGCCGTCTGGCAGGGCGGTTTGGAGTTTTACGGCGGCGTGATTTTCGCCATCCCTGTCATTATTCTTTATTCGCGCCATTATAAGCTTCCAATCCGGCCGTGTCTCGATATTGTCGCAATCGCCCTGATGCTGGGACTGTCATTCGGCAGGCTTGGCTGCTTTTTGAACGGTTGCGGCTTCGGCAAACAGACAGAATTGCCCTGGGCCGTCCGTTTCCCGTATGACTCGTTTGCCTACTTCAGCCAGATTAACGCAAATCCGGAAAGGAACCGACCTGATCCCCAATTGAAAATACCGCATGACGAATATTCAAGCTATCCCGACATAAATATAAAGTTGTACCCGAAAGCCTTCGATGAATTAACGGTGGAGCAGAAATTCGAGGTCACCAAAGGCAAATATCAATGCCTTAGTATTCACCCAACCCAATTGTATTCATCAGCAAATGCCGCTCTTTTGTGTCTTTTGCTTTACCTTTTCTGGCGAAGATCCCAAAGAGCCGCCGATTCCGGGAACACGAGGATACTTTTCACCCAACCCGGCCATATATTTGCTCTGGCACTCATGCTTTACGGCATTACCCGGTTCCTGATAGAATATGTACGTGATGACAACCCGTTTGAGTATGCATGGTGGGCGGTTTACAAAGGCGGGACGGTTTCCCAGAACCTGAGTATTTATTTAGTCATCCTCGGCGTGGTTTTGAGGGCAGTATTTCAGGTCACCAAACCAAACGCCCCCGGGCCTAAAACCGCCGCCCTTGACAAATAAAGATAAGAACACAAAGCAGCATTAAAGAGAACCTTAAAAGAAGGCTGATTTACGGCCGCTAAAAAAATCGAAAATCGGCAATCGAAAATCGCAAATAATTTATGTTTCCTGAGCTATTCGAAATTCCGTTCGTTCACCTGACTATAAAAAGCTACGGCCTGATGATGGTCATCGGCTTTCTTTCCTGTGTTTGGCTGATTACGCGCCTCAGCCGGGACTTCACGCCCAATCCGCAGCATATTACAAACGCCGCACTTTATTCTTTAGTAGGTGGAGTAGTTGGGGCCCGCCTGTTCTTCGTGGTCCACTATTTTGACAAGTTCAGGTCGAATCCTCTTGAGGTCTTTGCAATCTGGCAGGGCGGCCTGGAGCTTGCGGGCGGCGTGGCGGTGTTTATTATCGTTATCCTATTCTACTTGCGGTACCATAAGTTGCCTATTCGCCGCTATCTCGATGTCCTCGCCATAGGCCTGATGCTGATACTTGTTTTTGGCCGAATCGGCTGCTTTCTCAACGGCTGCTGCTACGGCAAGCCCACAGAACTGCCGTGGGGCGTCCGTTTCCCCTATAACTCGTTCGCTTATATCAGCCAGATAAACGCTGATCCGGAAAGAAACCGGCAGGACCCGCAGTTGATCTTGCCTAAAGAAGAATACTTAGACTATCTCGGTACAAATGGAAAGTGGTACCCAAAACACTCCGAAGATCTAACCGTAAAGCAAAAAATCGAGGTCACCGAAGGCAAATACAGATGTTTGCCGGTCCACCCGACCCAATTGTATTCGTCCGGAATTGCCGCTTTTTGGTGCCTTATGCTGTACTTATTCTGGCGCAGGGCTAAAAAAGCGGAGCTTTCCGGTAATTCCGGCAGGTTTTTCACCAAACCCGGCTACACGTTTGCTTTGATGTTCATTGTTTATGGAATCACCCGCTTTCTCATGGAATATCTACGCGATGATAATCCATTTGAATTTGACGGCCTGACAATATCGCAAAATATCGGCATTGCGATGGTCGTGCTCGGCGTGATTTTAATGGCGATATTTAAGGCGATGAAAGTCAAAGCTATCGAGTTTTGAGTCTTTTTTTTCTGAACATTTACCCAAATTTACGATATTATAAAGACAGGAGCCGTCGACGCTCAATATTTAGCCCCCGGATTTATCCGGGGGTTTATAAAACAATTTATGACCAGACGGCACTAAGTAGTATATAATTTATTCCTTTTTGACATAGAAATACACAAGAATATCAATATGGGACTTTACGATAGAGATTATACTCAGGCGGATTTTAAGTCGCAACAGGGACACTTCCGGTACGCACCTCAGATGCGGATGAGCTGGCCAAAAATCACGCCCGTAGTCAAGTGGCTGTTGATTATCAATATAGGCGTATTCTTAGCTGCAATCACAATAAAACCTCTTGGCATTTTCATCTACAACTGGTTTCAGCTTGATCCGCGTTGGCCGCGGGTCCTGCAACTCTGGAGATTGATCAGCTACCAGTTCCTGCACGATCCGAATTTATTCGTGCATATCTTTTTTAATATGCTTGGCTTGTTCTTCCTTGGCCCAACGCTGGAGAGTCACTGGGGCGGCAAGAGGTTCTTGTCGTTCTATCTCGGCTGTGGTGTCGCCGGAGCCTTATTCTATTTCTTCCTCGTTGCGGTCGGATTCCTGCCGGCCGGTGGAATGGTCGGCGCTTCGGGCGCAATCCTCGGCATGTTAGCCGCCTGTGCGATCCTTTTCCCGCACTTTGTCGTGTTCATTTTCATATTCCCCATCCCGATAAGGGTAGCGGCAGTCGGTTTGACAGCCCTGTACTTCCTGCTGGTAGTAACCAAAGCAGAAAACGCCGGCGGCCACGCAGCGCATCTGGCCGGCATGGCGGCGGGGGCCGCTTACGTTTTTTCGCAGTCATGGCGTGACAAGTTCAAGTTCAAACTCCGGTCCGGCCACTGGGAAAAGCAAATGGCCGCACAACGAAATCTACAAGCCGAAGTGGACCGCATCCTCGAAAAAGTCCACAACTCCGGCATCCAGAGCCTGAGCTCCAAAGAGAAAAAGATTCTCAAAGAAGCTACAAAAACCGAGCAAATGCGAAACAAACTATAAATCAAAACCTGTTTAGCCCCCGGATTTATCCGGGGGTTCTCTATATCCGTCACATCAATACGTTACTCGAAACTTGAATTCTCAAGTATTATTCGATATTCTTTTGGAAAATGAGGCTCAGCGATGTCGCCGAGCTTACAACCAATAGGAGAATAGCCATGCGCCCTGTAACCATCTCTACTTTCATATTGACGATGTTATTATCGTCACCGGGATTATGCCGGAAACCTTCCTCGATGCCTGTATCGACCTATTCGATCGTCGCGCGAGATGAAGTCTCAGGCGAAATGGGCGTGGCGGTTCAAAGCCACTGGTTCTCAGTCGGCTCCGTTGTCCCCTGGGCACAGGCCGGGGTTGGCGCCGTGGCGACCCAATCCTTCGTCGACCCGGCCTATGGTCCGCTGGGGCTTGAGCTTATGCGGGCCGGCAGGAGCGCCCCGGCAGCGTTAAATGCGCTGGTCTCGACGGATCCGGAAAAAGCGGTCCGCCAGGTCGCCATGATAGACGCCGAGGGCCGGGTAGCCGCACATACCGGCAGCCGGGCGATATTTGCCGCCGGGCACCACGTGGGAAAGCAATACTCCGTCCAGGCCAACCTGATGGAAAAGCCGACCGTCTGGCCCGCCATGGCCAAAGCCTTCGAATCGGCAGAAGGTGACCTGGCCGAGCGTATGCTGTGCGCCCTGGAAGCCGCCGAGGCAGAAGGCGGCGACATTCGCGGCAGGCAGTCCGCCGCCATTATTGTGGTTCGAGCTGCCGCAACAGGCCGGCAGTGGGAAGACCGGCTGTTCGATTTGCGCGTGGAAGACCATCCGAATCCCGTCGCCGAGCTGAGGCGGCTGGTCCGGCTGCAGCGGGCTTACCAAAAGCTCAACGAAGGCGATATGTGGCTGACAAAGAAAGATTTCGTCAAGGCCATAGCCGCTTATAAGCAGGCAACCACAATCGTCCCGGACGAAGCGACCAACGGCGAGGCGGCATTCTGGGTTGGCATAACGTTGATAAACGACGCCAAGCAAATCGATGAAGGGATTCCGTATCTTCTGCGCGCTTACCGCCAGGATCCGCACTGGGCCGAGCTGATCGAGCGGCTCCCGGCCGCCGGCCTGCTGCCCGATGATAAAGCCCTGATTGACAGGCTGACGGCCACCATGAAATAAAAGGAGCATTCTTGAGTAAACCAGCGAGACATTTGAAAAAGGGAATTTTACTGCTCGGCATAACTTCGATCCTTTGGGTCACGGCGTTACTTTTCCGGTTTCGTATCGTCAATATTTTCGACGCTTACCTGATGAAGTTCCCCGGGCCTCTGGTCATCTGGGGCATCATGCTTTTCTGCCCTTTGCTGGGGGCTTATTTCGGCATAAAGATGATTCGCTCTCGGCAGAATCCGCCGGCAGGCTGGCTGTTCGCAATATCCGGCGGTTTTTTGTTCATTGCCTTCGTAGTGATAATCGGCATTCCTATAATTATCCAGATGATGACCCCTGAGACTCCGAAGAATCCCACCACGCCGAGACCTTTCAAGGCCCAGTCTGGATTGCCGGTGTTCCCCGGCGCCGAGGGATTCGGCACGCGAACCGTCGCCGGGCGGGGGGGCAAAGTGATTGAGGTGACATCGCTGGCGGACGAAGGCCCTGGAACGCTGCGCGCGGCGGTTAACGATCCTTCCGCCCGCATCATTGTCTTTCGTATCGCCGGAACAATCGAGCTGAAACGGGAACTGCAAATCAACCATCCGTTCGTAACCATCGCGGGCCAGACTGCCCCCGGCGGCGAAATCTGCATCAAAGACGCCGGCATAACTATTATCACCCACGATATTTTGATACAGCACATCCGCGTTCGGCCCGGTAACAAGGGCCCAGTTGACGCCGATATAAACGACGCCGTCTCCATTCTCGGCCCGCATGGAGATTCCGAAGGTGCTTACAATGTCGTGCTGGACCACATCTCCGCGAGCTGGAGCGAAGACGAAACCGTCAGCACCTGGTACGGAGCCCACAATGTCACGATTTCGTGGTCGATAATCAGCGAGGCGTTGAACCGGAGCCGGCACCGCAAAAAGACGCACAGTGCCGGCCTGCTTATCGGAGACAGCTCTTACAACGTATCGATACATCACAATCTCCTGGCACATAACGATTTCCGCAATCCGCTCATCGCCGAAGGCGGCACGCACGACATCGTCAACAACGTTATTTACAACTGGGGAGTTCTGCCGGCCGAGATCGTCGACTACGGCTCGAACACCTTTTTGAACTTCGTCGGCAACTATTTCGTCGCCGGGCCGTCGACCAATCCCGGGCCGTATGAAATCCTTTTTCCTCAAGGCAATCCGAAGATTTACGTCCGGGACAATATCGGCCCGCACCGTTCCGATCCGAACATGGATGAATGGGCCATTGTCGGCTTTCAATGGGGCCAGAAGGGCGTCGCGCCGGTAAAGCATCGCAGCGGCACCAAATACGAAACTCCCCACATTTTCACACATAGTGCTGCCGAGGCGATGGAAATTGTATTGGCCGAAGCCGGGGCGACCGCGCCGAAGCGTGACACTGTCGATCGCCGTATAGTTGACGATGTTAAAAACCGGACAGGCAAAATAATCGATTCCCCGGACCAGGTCGGCGGCTATCCCAATCTTGCCGGCGGGAGCCCGCCGGTAGATTCGGATCATGATGGAATGCCCGATGAGTGGGAGCGGAAGATGAATTTAAATCCGGACGACGCCTCCGACAACAACGGAGACCTCGATGAAAACGGCTATACCAACATCGAAGAATACCTGCACTCCCTGCCCGGCCACGGCTAAGAGCTACCCGCAATTGCATGAAAGACCCCCGGAGATTAGTCCGAGGGTCTTTTTGGGCGCTTTGTGTTCTCAGGTTCTTATTGTTCCGGAGAAGGTTTGATCTGTGCAGTCCTGGGAGCCCCGGCTTCGTAGATATCCGCCGGGCCGGTTTCGGGATACTTAAACTCACCTTCTCTCTCAAGCTGGATATTGCCGTCCGGTCCTTTTACTCCCTCTGTAAACGTAACCGGGAGTTTCCTGTCGATGTCAATATACACAGTAGTCGTCTTTGTCCCTGTCGAGCCGGCATCCCCTGCACGGTCGGCCGACCACACCTCGACCTTTCGGCCCTGGTAAGTTCCGAGCTTTCTGGTTACCTCCCAACCGTCTTCACTCGTCAGCAGGCCGAACAGCTCGGTGACAAATTCGAATGGTCCGCCGAAATCACCGATAAATTGTCTTCGCTGGTCGATGGGAGATTCGTAGATGTCCTGACTGCCCGGATCCCAGACGAGCTTCCTGCCGGTATTGAAATCGCTGTAAATGATTCTGCCCTCTGGCCCGCACACGATTTCGATCCTTGAGGCGAATGAAAACCAACTCCATTGTGTATCCTCTTTTTCGGGTATCTTGTTATTCAGTTGCATCCAGTTGATTTTCTCCATTGCCTGCCTGACCTGCGCCATAGTAATCGACGCTACATCGACCGAGTCGGTTAGTGCGTACATTCCCAATCCTACCGCGACGATGATCGCCGCGGCTGTTGCAAGTTTTGTCCAGTTACTGTTCATAATAATTCTCCTTATACCGCCTGTATGAACGGCAGTAGTGTGTTGTTCGTTTCGTTTTGCAATCGCGGCTTCGCCAAGGGCTAAAATCCGCTCATCGGTTGCCGTTCTGGTTGTTGTTCTTGCGTTACGAACCATATCTTCAATTTTTCTTGTCGGCGTCATATCATCTCCTTGTTTGTTAGAAGTCGCCGAAGCTTTTCCATGCCGTACCGGTACCGGCTTTGCACCGTGTTGATAGACATATCCAGCATCGTCGCAATCTGGCGAAACTTCATATCGCCCTGCAAATGCAGGACGATTACTTCCCGCTGCTCGAGGGGTAGTTTTTCCAGTGCCCGGGTTACGGCTTTCTTCCGGTCGTCGTCAACCAGGACGCTTGCCGGATCCGTCAAATCAACCCGATGCGTTCCCATATTCACTTGACAATTCGACTGAGCGTCTCTTCTGCGCAGATGGTCTCGGGCCCGATTCACTACACAACTGAGCAGATACCCTTTGAGATTGCCGCGAACTTTGCATCCATTCGAGGCCAGCAAAACGAATACTTCCTGCAGACAATCCTCGGCCGTATTGACGTCGCAGACCAGCGACCGGGCGACGGTGAGCAGATCGTCCTTGTACTTCAGATAAATCCGCCGCCATGCAGCATTTTCGCCTCGCTGCAAATCCTTCAAAAGTTGTCGATCTTCCGACATTAGTGCACTTGCCTAAAGCTTCAGGTTACCAGCCGAATTAACGCTCAATCATATATATGGCGCATCCCGGCTCAATTTTAGTCTAAGAATTTTGAATTCTGCAATACGAAATTCGACCGACAAAATACGAATTCGCCACAAATACCATCCTTAATTTACCCAGCAATGTTCGATACAATTGTTTTTCCACACAAATATTGTATTATGCATCTGAGCAAAAATGCAGGCACTTGACAATATCAATGGAAAAGGCGAAACTCCCATAACGATATTCCGATCGGCAAAAAGAAAGGATGAGCCATGCGAAGAGCAGCCCGGTTGATCGCAGCGACGGCCCTGGTCGTTTTGGCAGGTTGCCGGACTGCCGAAGTGGTCTATGAAGCCGATGCGAAAGTCTCCCCCGATACGTGAGTTCCGAATCAATACATCGTCAAAGTGAGGATTATGAAGATAGTCCCCGACGCCGAACCGGAAATCCTTTGGCAACCCGAATTCCTTACATTGAAAGACCATCTGGCCAGTTTCTCGCTCGATCGGGACGGCCACCATGTAAAGTGTACCGCCCTGGTCAGCGACGAAAAAGAGGGAGTCATGGCTACCATCTTCGTCTCGGTAAAAGAACGGGGCAGGAGCGCCAAGTCGGGCAGGCAAACCGTGAAGGTAGCGAATAATCCGCCACCCCGAGAGAAGGGCGAAGCCGAAGAAGAAGCGAAAAAATAAATGATGCCGCGGGTAAAAATATTCTGATTTCGGCGTGCGCATCATACCCCGTCTTACTTGAAATTCAATACGGCAAATTTCCCGTAATATTTTCGTGCCGCTTCGTCATAGGCTTTCGCCGCCTCGATTTCATCTTCAAAGGAACCAAGAAATTTACCGATTCCGGCAACCTGTATTTTTGCATACCATTTCTTCTCGCGAGAATGATATGTAATGCCTTTGTATATTGACCGGCTGTTATTCCTTGGCTTTCGCCTGTTCCATGCGTTCTGGTACCGGCTCGCCAATCGCAAATTTGCCTTTCTATTGTCCAGCCCGTTATGATTGATATGGTCACACAACTGATCGTCGCCTACTTTGACGATTTCCCTATGCATCGATATTGTCTTTCGCTTTCGGTTTTTGCCCTGGTAAACCGTCCGGGTTGCATAAAACGTGCTCTGACCCTTCAGAGCAAGCCATTTATGCTTACTCAGACGCCAAAAATCATCGGGATCAACGATGGCGTACATTCCCCGCGTCAGCGGTATTCGCCTGAAGGCATAGCCGTAGCGAATACGCCGATACAAAAGAACAGGAAGAACCAGCAAGCGTTCAATCCAGGTCGGAATGTTGATAACAATCTGAATAATCCCCACCTCCTGAAGTATCAGGAGAAATCCGAAATTCTAAGCACTAAATCCTATGCCTCGTCTTCGCTCGGCATGAAGCCCCCCCCCATCTTCACCCTGAGCGAAGACGAAGGGTGAGCGAAGACGAAGGGTGAGCGAAGTCGAAGGGTAAACGGGGTTTGGGCCGTCTTTCCTTGCCCCCATGGCTTTTTTTGCCTTTTTCCTTTTACCTTTTTACTTCGCCTTTCGGCCGGGGGCCGAAAGGCGCCCCCCTATAATTGAACCAACCTGCGCGTTTGATGCGAAAATCTACAAAAATGTAGACACCATTTTCGCCGTAAGTCCTTGTTTGGTATGGAATAAAAAATATTCTAAACTTTTTTATTTTTACTCCCAGCTACCATCGCTTTTGGTCGAAAATTTGCGGATATTTTACCTATTTTATCAGCCACAGAGGGCACAGAGAAATAATGTTTGAACAGTGTAAATCTGTGTCTGAAAGCAGTTTTTAATTTTATTAGACACTGATTAACGCTGATTAACACGGTTTTTTGAATGGATTATTGAATTCTGAGTTCTGTTTTCTGTGTCCTGTATTCAGTTTTTTTGTCTTTTTTGCAAATTTTACTATCAACATTTACCCCGTGAGATACGCTGTTCATATAGTTCAAGTGGCTGAAGTTATCTCATGGGCTGAAGCCTCCGAGATACGCTGTAAGAAATAGAAGGGCTGGATAGGCCCTGAAAAGCCGGAATTCGGGATTTTCGATTGAAAATCCTGATAGGCTTCGGTAGGGTGTGCACTGCACACCGCTGCTCTTACATTTGAATAGTCGATTGTCGCCGAAGCCGTACCGTCTCAAGGAAAATACGTATTTACCACAATAGACTTGAATCGCAGGACTCTGGTACGATGGGCAAATAATAGCGGGGGAGTAAAGGGGGGAGTGAAGGGGTCACATCTTTTTTTACAACTTATTTACAGATAACTCTCATATCTTAAATCCGGCATTTGGGAATTTAAGCTTTGATCGGTGGGTTAAAACCCACCCTACATGATTTATTGTCTCTGTAATACAATCTTGTATATTCTTGTTTTTTATGCGTGTTTTTCGTTTTGGCCGATCGTAACCATCTTATATGTAGTATCTTACGAAGCTTTTCTTTTGGACAAACTTTTTGGTTGCGGCAAAGGGCGAAGCCCGAGGCTGCGCCAAGTTCTCTGTGGCTGGTTTTTCTTCGTGCTGATTCGTGTTCACCCCGTGAGATAGGCAAAGCCGTTATCTCACAGGGTAAATTCATGGTTATACAAATTTAGTCGGATCGAGTTTACGGCTTTTTCACTTTTCTTTTAAAGAGATTTCTAACCTTGCGGCGGTATTTGTGCGGGAGTATAGAGATGATCTTGCGCTCAAGCAGAATCCTCAACCCCAGAATCTCTAAGCCGATAAGGGCCAGCCACGAGCCCGGAGTTAGCGGCGTCAGTAACGCCAGCACACCAAGAACGATCAATACTACGCCTAAGACTATTTTAAGTGCTCTTCGCATTTTCTAAGGGAATAATACCAATTGTGTATAATCAATGCGCTTATTCGTGTCATTTCGAGCGCAGCGAAGCGGAGTCGAGCCCTTCGTCTTCGCTCACCCTTCGGCTCCGCTCAGGGTGAAGACAACCTTCATGCCGAGCGGAGACGAGGCACTCCACTTCGGACCACTTCGTGGCCCTCCGGTCGAAATGACAAAGTCACAAATTTTATTACAACTTAAATGACATCGACTCGGCGAAGACCATCTGGAAATCGGGCTCGTGAGCTATTTCGACGTACTCAATTTTGCGTGCCAATTCGCGGGCTTGGTCCCGACAATGCCGGCTGAGCAGTATCATTTGTGCGCCGGAAGCGGCGGCGTTGCCGACGAAATGAATTCTTTCGGCAGCAACCGCAGGTAAAAGGTCTATTCGCAGAGCACTTTCCTTTCGGATATAATTGCCAAAAGCGCCGGCTAAAAGAATATGCTTTATGCCGGAATCTTCAAGGCCGATTTTTTGCTGTAAGAGTTTGATTCCGGCACGGATGGCGCCTTTAGCTAATTGCATCTGGCGGATGTCTTTCTGCGACAGAAAGACTGGACTGTTCGCAATTCGTGCGAGGATAAAAGCTGGCTCGCCGTCCTGTTCGATGATTCGCGAGAAAATGGCCGGCGGTAGTTTGCCCTCCAGCGTGCCGGGATTGACAAATCGACCGGTGGCGTTAATAATACCCAGGTCCAGCATGACGGCGACGACGGCGATCAGGCCGGAACCGCAGATCGACCGGGGCGGTCCGTTTCCGATTACATCAAAATCGATGTCGTCTTCGTTTATCACGACAGCTTCTATTGCGCCATCGGAAGCCCTGCCGCCGCAGGTTATGCGCGCTCCTTCCAGTGCCGGCCCGGCGGCGCAGCTTGCTGCATAGAGTTTGTCTTTCGTGCCGAGAACAATCTCGCCGTTCGTGCCGATATCGACTATCAGCGTCATTTCCTCGGCCGAATCTATATCAGCCGCAAGGGCCACGGCGGTAGTGTCGGCCCCTACGAAGCCGGCTATATTCTCTACGGTATGGATATTGCCGGCGGGATTTATCTGCAGGCCCAGCTCGCCGGGAGAAATATCATGGGCATCAAGCGAATGGGCCTCGTACGGCGCCCGGCCAAGCTGGGTTATGGGCAGACCAAGGAAAATGTGGTTCATCGTCGTATTGCCGACTACGCACATTTCGAAGATGTCGTTTGTCTCGATGGCGGCTTTCTTGCAGAGCCTGACGGTCAGGGTGTTTATACAATCGATGATGGCTTCGCGCAGCTCGGCGAATTCTTTATCAGTTTGAGCGTATGCGATTCTGCTGACGACGTCGTCGCCGAATCGCGTCTGGGGATTTAGGGCAGCTTCTGTAGCCAGGCATTGGCCGCCGGCCATATCGATTAACCTGGCGACAACGGTTGTTGTGCCGAGATCGACGGCCAGGCCGAATATCATGGCGGCCGAACCTTCCCGCAAATACTTTTTGTAGATGTCGGGCTGAATCCGGGACCTGGTGTCAATACCTTCGGTGAGAATCCGCTGCTCGAAGTATCTCGATCCGGCAGGGATTGTGACCGTAAGATCGCTGTCGATTTTGTATTGGCAGGCGAGAACCTCCCGGGCATCCGGCTCAAGATAAACGAGGCATTTTTTGCACGTACCCTTGCCGCCGCAAACGGTGTTCAGGATAATGCCGGTCTGGCCCGCAGCCTCGATAAGTGTCGCACCTGAATGAATTGTGATTTGCTTGCCATCGGGCTTGAAAATGATAGTGAAGTGCTTCATTTGCCGTGCTGCGTATTGACTTTGTGCGTAAATATGCTTATGCGTAAATCGGGCCATCCATTTACGCATCGACTCGACTACCGATAGAAAGTCTATCGGTGGTTAGCTTATTTTATGCCTAATTTTCCAGCGGGCACGTCTTTTTTTGCTGCCCACTTTGCGTCTTCGTCTCGGTTTTGCCATTCATTTCTCCACAAACAGTTAAAATCTTTATCTTAAATAGCTTCTAAGCCAGTTGAATGTATGGTATTATAAAACGATTGGCAAGTAAAATAAAATTTCAAGAGTCAGAGCAAAAAGTACACAGTTCAAAAATCAATGAGTTTTGCGGCACGTTATGATTAGTGGTCTTATGGGAAACGTCGGTTTTTTGGCGATTCAGATTGGGGTGACAAAATGATTCAGTGCAAAGATTGTGAGTTATGTGAGATCAGTCAGGACGGCAGAAGGAGCTTCAAATGCGACCCGTTTCTTAATATCAAGGAGCCCGAGTGTATCGCTAAATGGCAGCTAATCCGCCTGGATATGCTCGTAGCCAGCTATCAGGGAATGATGAAGTGGTACGGAAAATTAGCACCGCTTCAGGACAAACTCATCCGGTACATGCAGCAAGAAATCAACGAGCTTGACGAAACTGAGAGCTGGAAACTCGATGTTGATGAAGATGAGGAAGAAGAAATCTTATGATCCTCTTTTAAGCCGGAGGGCTCTGAAGGGGATCTGTAGTGCTTTTATTGCCGAAAAGACCTATAACTGAGCAGATATCAATGTGCCGAACCACAATTTCTCATTCAGCACATAATTAAATGGCACACTTTTAGGCACCACAAATGTTACCCAAAAAGTCGTTTTTTTGGATTTTTGCAATAAATCAGTCGCTTGTACCGTCTCTAATTACGTGAAAAACGCTTGAATATGACAAAAAGCAATGACTTAGCCCGGGTAATAACTGGCTGCAAAGGCGACGATGCTAAGTGCTTCGCTCAGATTGTTGACATGTATGCAAGCCGGTGTTATGGTTATTTTTACCGATTAACGGGCAATAACGACATCAGCGATGAATTGTTAAGCGAGCTCTTTGTTAAGTTAGTGGAGAAAATCGGTTCGTACAAGGGAGGTTCTTTTGAAAGCTGGCTGTTTAAGATAGCTTCTAACATTTTTCACGACCATTTAAGAAGTAAACAGCGGCGGAAAAAATTGCTCGAAGTCCAAATAACAGAATTCGAGTCCGGAACAATAGAACCAAAGCAGTCCGACGGCGAGTTGACCGACAAATTACAGATTCAACTCGGAAGACTGGATAAAGATACAAGAGAACTGATAATGTTGCGTTTCTATTCGCAGTTAAGCTTCAAGGAAATAGCTCAGATGCGGTCCGAGCCGATAGGGACCACACTGGCAAAGACGCACCGTGCGCTTAAGAAACTGCGACAATTTATGGAGGGCTAAATCTCGATGCCCGGCACGGCGGGGCTGTCCAGGATGTGAAACCAATATGGAAGATCGAAATAATGAAAATCTAAGAGAACTTTTCGAGAAATTCTTCGACGCCGAACAGGCCGAAAGCTGCGTTGAGGATATCCAAAAAGCCGAGCAGATCCTTCGCGAGCATCCTGCGCCTGAGCCGGATGATATGCTCATAGCCAATATAAAGGCCGAAATAGCCATGCGCCTGCAGGCCGCAAGAGCGCACCGCTTCAGACGAATAATCTACGAAGCGGTAGGCGCCGCAGCGGTAATCCTCTTCGTCGCGGCGGTAAGTCTGCAATTATTTAAAAAAGACGTCCCCAGTCCCGGAGAAGTTGTTTATGCCTCGCTTATACCGACGGCAATCTGGGAAAGCGACGATATTGCCACCGACGATGAGGATTTGGCAGTTTTCACCGCTCAAATTGAGCAGTTTGAAGACGAGGTGCTGGTCCTGCAGTCGGGCGAGGACACTGGCAACGGCGACAGCACCTTAGTAGAGCTGGAGATGGAACTAATAGAAATCAATAGTGATTTCTGGAAGGGTTAAGACAGATGGATAAAAGTCGCGTAATTATATTAATTTTAGCAATGACGGCATTACTTGCTGTAACTACCAGGCCCTGCGCCGGGAACCAGAAAGATGAGCAAAGCATCTGGACCGAAGACCAGGACAGAGGCCCGGGGCCGGGGCCGGGGCCAGGACCGGAACGCGGACAAAGACGAGGGCCGGGGCGCAGAAGGATCGAGCTGACGAACGAGGAAATCGATCGCATTATGAAGGATTTGAAAGAGCGCTCTCCCGAAAAGGCAAAAGAGCTTGAGAAACTGCGAGACAAGGATCCGGAAAGGTTCAACGATGAGCTTGGAAGACACGCCCGCGAGGAGTTTCTCAAAGTCGTAGGAGAACGGATAGAGAAGATGCATGCAGAAAGGAGAGCCAGGTTTCTCGAATGGCTTGCGAAGAATGTGTCCGAGGAAGCGGAAGAATTGGCTAAATTGAAGGAGACGAGCCCCAATCTTTACGGCGAGAAATACGAGCTGGTCTGGAAGAAATACGGCCGAATCTACGATGAGAGCAGGCGGAATCCCAAGTGGGCCGAAGTCCTTCTGGAGGACGTGAAGCTGCAAAATAGACGAGATGAATTGGTCGCGAAAATTAAAACCACTAACAATAAAGAGGTGGAAAAAAAGCTCACCGCCGAACTGGAAGAGGTGATCGGCCTGAGGTATGACGTGATCCTCAGACGAAAGCAGATGGCCTATGAACGGCTGCTCAGACGGCTTGAGGAGCTGCAAAATCGAATCAAAGAAAGCAGGACCGACATCCGCAGAGCCCAGGATGCCAAAGTCAAGGCCGAAAATGTCAAGAAACGAGCACAGGATTTGTTTGAAGAAAAGAAAGTATTCAACTGGGACTGAGTTCATCGGGAATAGTTATAATTATTAACGACTGATAATTCGGAACTGCTAAGAAATCGCACATTCACCCGTGCCTGGATAGAGGCACAGATCCACAGTTAACCCCGCAATCATATGCGGGGCTTTTTAAATCACCTATTTCAGATGGGATTTCAAACAGATGTTTTGGTGTAGATCCGACTCTCACCAATCATGTTCGTTACCGTAAGAGGTGGTTTCTAATGTTTAATTCCTTTCCGTTGCCCGTCCGCCTCTTGAAGGCTGCGGCGGAAAAAGCTCCTGCTGGACGAAAATCGCTATGAAGTGATACGTCCCCGTCATCAGCTCGCAGCGTACGAGAATCCATCCGGCCTCCTCAGCCTGCTGGATCAGCAGCCCGGGGGACCAGGCGTGCTCCCGGCCTCGTCCGCTGCCGAGCGCCGAATTCATCTCAATTACACAAAGCCGGCCGGTAGGCTTGACGACCTTCCGCAAATGACGCAGATAATCCACATGACTGCCTTCATTCAAGTGGTGGTAGGTCTTGGACAGGAAGGCAAGGTCGCAGGAGTTCTCAGGCAAAGCGGTGCCGTCGAGCGGAGACAGATAAGGCTTGATTTGCGGCACGTCGGCGAGCTTTTCCTTCATATCGTCGACTTTCCTCTGCTCGACCTCCGAGGCGTGAATGACGCCTTCGGCGCCGACGGACCTGGCCATCTGCCGGCCCCACCAGCCGTCGCCGGCCCCGATATCCACCACGACGTCGCCGCTCTTGAGATCCAGTTCCTTCAAAACGTAATCGCTTTTATCCCGATACGGGTACCGGCCGCTGCCGTCATAGGCGTGTTGTTTGGCATCGACAACGCGTGTACTTTGATCCGAGTCGGCATAGACCGCTGCCGGGACGGCTATCAGGATAAGCAATACAAGTAGGCTAATGCGGTTCCACATGGTCGGACTCCTTATTAATGTAAGATTCTAATTCACCACCGCCCAGCGGCGCCGCCGAGCACTATTTCCGGCAGAATATCAGACCCTGCTGAATAATTCAAGAAAATGCCAGATTCAGCAGCCATTCTTGTTTGACTTGATCTTAATCGAAGTCGAAAGATTCGGTATTAGAAATTCCTTGTCCTATACCTGTCCCTTCAACGATGTTCAGGGCAGGCTCTGAGCAAGGTCGGGTGTGGCTAATTTTTCTGGCACTACATAAGCTTGTCTTGTGTAAAGGATTGTGTTCTTTGTCATTGCGAGCGAAGCGAAGCAATCTCGACCGTTCGCAGGATAGAGATTGCCACGGCCACATGCTGTGGCCTCGCAATGACGACAGGGGAAATTTCCAGCTTTGAGAGCAAGCATTTAAGAACGAAAAATCGCCTGCCAGAATATCTGGTCGCACCCGCAAGGTCGAAGGATTGGATTTTTCTTCTGTACTTGTCCAAATATATGCTATAATTGGATAGTATTTGGGAGATTTGTATGATGAGCGTAAAGAAGACACTCAAACTCAGATTTCTGCACACGCTATGGGTAGCGCTGATTATCATGCTCGCGATTTGGGTGATGTCCATCCTGAAATGCAACATGGCAACGCCCGCCTATTGACGAAAAATACGAAGACGACAAAGCCTCATGCCCTTTGAGCCTTTGTGCCTTTATAATTTATGCCTTACCACTTGTTAATCATTAAGTTTCTGGTTCAACTAACAGTTTCGGCTTTAGCGTTATGGCTTGCCATGAAGTTGACAAAAGAAGAAGGCTCATTCCCGGGTCTGTTCGCGGCCGCATTCATAGCATCTCTGGCGGGCCTGCTGCCCATACCTTACTTTAGCGGACTGCTTTCATTCATCGTACTGCTGATCCTGATTTCAAAGTTCACCACAGCCGAAATCTGGCCCGATGCCGTCCTAATCGTAGTAGTAGCATGGGGACTGGCAGCCCTCGCAAATATTGCGGTTATGATGGCCTTCAGATAATAAATTCTAAACATTGTACAGTATAGTCAACTCGCAGATCTCGCTATATAGTGTTTGTAAGTGAAGTGGCGGCTAAACTTATAAATATTATAATTTTTATAATTTTTCAATATTTTATAACTTTTTGCTTGAACATCTGCCTGTTATATGCGATATTATGTTAAGAAAGGGCACTGGCAATGATAACTGTAAGTATGACAGACATTAGGCATGTTCTTACCGAACTGGCAGACCAGGTAAGGATTAGTGGAGAGCGCATTTGCATCAGCAAGAACAACAAGCCGGCTCTGGCCCTCGTGCCGTTGGAGGACGTGCGATTACTTGAAATGTTGGAAGATATGATTGACTTGAAAGAAGCCCTGGAAGCACTTGAAGAACCCGGAGGCATCGACCATGAGACCTTCAAGAAGAAACTTGGGCTTTAACCTTGTACACGGATGTATAAGATAAAGTACAAACCTAAAGCGCAAAAATTCATTGAAGGTCAGAGCCAAAAAATCAAGCGACAGCTTATCAAAAAAATTGAGGACCTTCAGAAAAACCCCCGCCCCCCGGGTAGCAAACTTTTAGACTCCGAGAAGAATATATATCGTATTCGCACGGGGAATTACTGCATTATCTATCTAGTCCGGGATAAAGTACTGCTCGTAATTGTTGCAAAAGTGGGTGACCGAAAGGACGTCTACCGGAACCTTGATTATCTGATTAAGGCATTTGAGACATAGATAAGTTAATGGTGTTTACCAAGTAGGCGGTTAGCTGCCGACGAAACGTTTCGGGACTTGTTGACCATCCCTTCAATCGGTTGACACGGCGATTCTGAAGCCGTTGTTTAAATGGATTCGGCAGCCGAGGGGGTTTCTCATACGGATGTATGAGCGAAGCAGCCAGGGGGGATTGTAGAAAGAGCCGCCCCGTATTACATCGTGATTGAACCTATCGGGTGACTCGGCCGGTTTTTGAAGCTTACAATTCCAATTTCATCGCTCGTTTGATAATACCTTCAGGATAACCCAGATATTCCAATAATCTAATTGCATTGCTTGTCGAAGTAATGCCGTCCCTGAGTTTGAAATCAAAGCTCAATCCCTCCTGGTCAACCTTATCTGTAAAGTGGTAACTTTTAAAGCCAAATTCAAGCTTTCCGGCGAGTTCCAAATCATGGGTCGCAACAATAGCCAGTGCCTTGTGATTGACCAAATAACGAAGAATTTCAAATGATGCGACAATGCGCTCCGATGAGTTAGTTCCGGCCAATGGCTCATCTATGAGGCATAACGTCAGGACATCTTTTTCAGAAGACCTTATCATTCGCAACAATTGTTCTGCCTGTACAAGGTAATAACTTTTCCCTTCAATCAGGCTGTCTGTCTCGCTTATTAATGAGAATATTCTGAAATAATTTGCCGTATAGGAAGTGGCGAGGCATGTATAGATTGTCTGGGCCAAAAGAGCGTTTACGCCTAAAGTTCTCAAGAACGTTGTTTTGCCGGCCATATTCGAGCCGGTTATGGTTATCCCTCTCTCCCGGATAGTAATTGAATTCGGGACCGCATCCGGCAACAGGGGATGTCTTGCATCTTTAATATCAAGCAACAACTCTTCATCTGAAAAGTCCGGCAAAGCATAACCGGTCAATCCTTCGCGGTAAGAAGCTACTGATTGCATAGCGTCTAATTCGCCAATCAAGCGATAGATGAGCCTAAGTTCCTTATGATGCGCATGAATCTCATCCAAAACAGAATAGAAAATCCTGACTTCTCTTAGAAAATAAATATCCATGTGAGCATATATCAGCGTCGCGATATCAGAGCTGACAGAAGCTTCTGGAAATAGTAAGAATGTTTGTCTTGCGATTTTCTTCGTTGCTGATGTTGCGTTTTCCAATTCTGCGCAGTAGTCAGATAGCTCCGGACACTTAATGGCTGCGATTTTTTTCCCCAAACGAATCATTGCTCCCAGATAGCGAATAGCAGTCAATTGAAAAAGCAGCCGTCTCCTCACCTTGTTTGTCGCCAACATATTGACAAGATAAAGAGGAAGGATGACTACAATAATTCCGGCTGAACCCCACAAAAGTGGAACGGCAATAATAGAGATAAGCGCCAGCAAAGCCAGGAACGAAAACAAAAATCTGAGAGGGGTAGAAGGGGGTAATTCTTCACAGACGAGGGCGGTGATTCCGTTTCCCTTTTGCTTTCCCATACGCAAAAGCCCAATTTGGATGTTTTCTCGAATCTCTTTATTGGTTTGAAAAAGCCGTATGATTTCATTTCTTTTCTTTAATATTTCATCGGATAACAATGGTGCTCTAAGGATTTGATACAGGATACATTCCCCCGGATTGGTCAAAGCTCGTTCAATCCTGGAATAAAGGTCATCCATGTTCATGTCCGACCATGTTTGGTCATCAATCGAAATGTCGTTGTCGTCAGGCCTGGTGGTTGAATATCTATAGAAGCTTTCTATCTCCGAAAAGTTTCGATCCTTTTCCTTCTCTTTTCCCCAATCTTCTCTCAGTTGGGAAAGGAGTTTTTGAAGAGTACTTCTCTGATAGATTTTGATACTGATAATCATCAACGGGAGCAAAATCAAAAGGCCCCAATAATAAATTCGATCAACCGAGGCCCCGATAAAAATGATGCCAAAAGCCAAACCTACAGAAAGGGCAATTAAGATCTTGAATAGCAGAGAAAGCTGCTTAACCGATATCAGGGAAAACTCAGCTATGACTTTCAAAAACCTCATTTGGACATTCTCACGCGAAGCAGGATGTGCTGTGCACACCGTTACTATATTTCATTCACCTACAGTATCTTCTGAATCCACAAAAATCAACATTTCTGGTCTGCCAAGCTTGCGATCATAGAAACAATACTCTCGTATAATATCTTTCTTTTGTCTACCAAAAAGGCTGGCAAAAGGCTTCAGATCTACGGACACAGGTTCAACAGTCACAGTCCTTTGACATACGCGATGTGAAGCTGCCTTGTTCCATTTTCTGGCTCGATGGCGTCAAAGCAAATCTGGTCACCATTGCGGCTGAAGCGGGGATGAAAGTCACAGCGTATATCACCCGACATATATTTCTTATCCTGCATGGCACACCTGCACAGCTCAACCTTTTGCCCGGTTTGCAGGTTATATAGCAGCAGGGCCTGATCCATCGTGCTGCGGTACTTTCGGTCCGTCACTATCCAGTTTCGGTCCGGCGAGAAACTGCAATGCCCGTCGAAATCCAGAAAGCCGTCGCCTATCACCTTGTAATCCGCCCGGCCATCCGTAAAGAATACGTGCTTGCGGCCAGTCCCTTCTATTATGAAAGTGGCGATAATTTCCCTGTCGTTACGCCAGTCGAAGTGTGATACTTCTTTGTCAAACGGAATAACTTCTCGAAGCTCGGAGCCGTCCAGGTTTGCCGTGAACATGGCGGTATGCCTGCGCCCTTTTGGCGGCAGATTGGCCCGCGCGAGGAAGAAGAACCTCGTATCATTCTTATTGAAGACCGTGTGGTTAAACCACATGTGCGTGCCCTTCAGGAGCGGATATTTCTTAACCAGCCGGCCATAAACCTCCGCGATGGAGACGGCCAGCCTGCTTTTGCCTGTAGTCAGGTCCATCAGGAAAACACCGTCATTGTCCGGCGCCGGGTTGTCGGGGTTGGGGTCTTTCGCCGCTCCGTAGCCAACGACTTTCCGCAGCCGTCCCGTTCTGCCATAGGTCAGGCTAAGCGCCCATTTGCCGTTATGACTGACCGCGCTTACCGCTCGCGGCAGGAAGCGTTTCTCCAACGATTCGACATCCAGAATAACCGATACGATGTCTTCGTCTTTCTGGTCGTTATAGATGATCTGACGCTCGGGATTGAGCGGGTTCCAATGAAGCATCGCTCCCTGCTGAAGATTCCAGGCGCGCGTTTCAGCTACTTTTATGAATCGGCCCGTCTGTGAATCGACCAGACCAATGGCCGCGGCTTCGCCCGGAGTTGGCATACGGTCCTGAAAGCCGCTCTCCAGACAGACAAGGTGCCGGCCCGACTTATTCCAGGGGCATATCCCGTAATAACCGAAGAAATGATGCTTCGGGCCCTTAGTCAAAGTGCGCACTTTGCACTCGATAAGCGGTGCCGTCCCCTGCGAGGCCTGTTCCGCGCGTAAGGACTGCGATCCGAATAAGCCCATCAGAGCCGAATTAACCATAAATGTCCGTCGGTTTATATGCATTAGTTTTCTCCAAATAATAGCGGCAAGCCTTAGTCAAATGACATAGCGATTCTGAAGCCGTTGTTGAAGTGGACCCGGCAGCCGCGGGGAGTTCTCATGCGGATATACGATCGAAGCAGCCAGGGTGGATTGTAGAAAGAGCCCCCTCGTACGACGCCGTGATTGAACCTATCGGTCGAGTCGAGCCATGCCGAGCCGTCCGTCGGGGCGCCGTCGTCTCCGGCGTGCCAGGTGTCCTGGACCCATTCCCAGACGTTCCCGTGCATGTCGTAAAGTCCCCACCGATTCGGCTTTTTCTGAGCAACCGGATGCGCTCTGATTAAGGTATCCGTGGTCCACATGCACCAGCCCATCTCGCCGAGCGAGCCGGCGTAATCTCCGGTGGTTCCGGCACGGCAGGCGTATTCCCATTCGGCTTCGGCTGGCAGACGAACGTCCCGGCCGGTCTTCCCGCTCAGCCACTGGCAGAACGCAATAGCATCATACCAGCCGATGTGTGTCACCGGCTCGTCGTCGGTTTGAACGAAGCCGGGGAAACGCCAGTCCTGGCAAATGACATCGTGCCATCCTTTTTCGCGATCAGCGTTGAATATCCAGCCCTGTTTCTCGGCATCGGTGACATAGCCGGTATCGGCGACAAAAAAGACGAACTGTTCGAGAGTGACTTCGGTCGTGCCCATGTAGAAGCCATGATTGATCGCCACTTCGTGGGCGGGCAATTCATACGTCCACTTGTACTGGTCAACGTAGTTATGCTCGCTGCCCATGATGAATGTTCCGGGATCGATGCGAACCAAGTTAAAGTCAATTTCGCCGACGGTCAAAGTAAGTTTGACAGGCCGTGCGGTGTCGGATCCGAATGATTTGAGCGATTTCCTTGCCGCAGAGGCAGGGCGGTTGGTTTTGGCAGCCGCGGGATAAGCGCAACGTACGATTCTAAAGCCCGTGCTGCACTGCCTGAAGAAACGGTACACGCCGTACCGGGATGACGATCTGCACGATTCTTTCGGGCTGCAGCAGGAGCCGCCTCGCAGGGCGCGGCGCGATGCGACATCGGCGGGGACATTGGGCGTCACGGCGGCGCTGCCGTCGACCGGGGCATTTTTGTAATTCCAGTAATATATATCTTCGCACCATTCCGAAACGTTGCCGGGCATGTCGTAGAGTCCCCAGGGATTCGGCTTCTTCCGGGCGACGGGGTGGATTAATCTTTCGCTGGTCGCGTCGAACCAGGCCATTTGTTCGATATCGCCGGCGTAATCCCCGGTGGTTCCGGCCCGGCAGGCGTATTCCCACTCGGCCTCCGTCGGCAGGCGAAAGTGTTGGCCGGTCTGCTGCGAGAGCCATTTGCAGAACGCCTTCGCATCGTTATAGTCGACGCGGGCTATCGGGTGGCTCTCGGTTTGCTCGAATCCCGGATTCTCGCAGGGCCTGTTTTCAGCCGGGCCCATGTGATCGGAGCAGCGGCGGCCCCACGTCCAGCCCTTCTTGTCATAGCCGGCGGCTTCGACAAAGGCTCTGAATTGTGCTACCGTAACTTCGGTCTTGCCGATGTCGAAACTGTAGTCGATGATAACCTTGTGGGCGGGTCTTTCGTCGCCGTCGTGCGAGTTCGAACCCATGATAAAACTGCCCGGCGGGATAGCGACAAATTGAAATTCCACTCCGGCAATTTCAATACCGGATTCCCGGAGTGCAAATGCCAGGATAGGGCGGATGAAAGCGAGTGCAACCGCGAAGATGATTAAGCGGCCGGTTCTTAAAGTGGGAATAAATTTCTCAGGCAATTGCTTTACTCCTTTCTATCTCAGGATGATTTTAACCGGCGTTTCACATTTATTCTGTCCGGTTTGCTCAGTGAGCTTCATTTTGAACAAAATACAAAGCCCGCCTCGAAACTTCAAGTTTCAGAAAAAATTAATAAATCGTGATTGCTCAATTCATAGGACATTTTTCGAGTGCGCCCGAAGCAGCAGCCAATTAAGGATAAAAAAATTTTCGCTCTAAGTAACAGCTATTACTTGAGCTATGATGAAACGCCCGGAAGGACTGATAAAAATGTCGAAAAAAGCGTTATATTCGGCATCGATTGTGGCACTTAGCTATGGTTTTGACAAGACGTTAATGAATATATAATGGGCAATTGAAGTTCAGAATTAGAAGCGGTCGAATACACAATAGAAAATCATACCCTCCTCCACGAAGCTGAGTTTGCCGGTCGCACATAGAATGCGGCCGGCACGCTTCGCATTAATCGGATGCATCAGACGGGGGCTAAGCTGATAATAGGTAAATAATATAGCCAACGTATGTACAGACCAGCAGTGAACCGCACACTCGGCCAATAACGCGCTTGCCGATTATTACAGCAGCGGCAAAAGCAACACTGATGACAATCATGAGCCAGTAATCGACTCCTCCTGCCAGACGAGCTCCGACTTCGAACGGCCTTACCGTGCCCGCCGCTCCGGTCACGAGAAGGGTATTGAAGATATTCGAGCCGACAAGATTGCCGACTGAAATGTCGTGATGGCCTTTGACAGCGGCCACAACGCAGGTTACAAGCTCCGGAAGCGAAGTTCCGAACGCGATAACGGTCAGGGCAATAACTCTTTCGCTCAAGCCGATCTTCTCACCAATAAATACGGCTCCCTCCACAGCCATTTTTGCCCCCAATGCCAGGCCCGCCAATCCGATGAGAACGAACAGTATATCCTTCTTCACGCTTCGTGTTTCTTGTTTCGCATCCGGCTCAAGACTTTCGGATTGATGTCCGGGCTGCTTAGATTCTCGCCGGGCAGCATAAACCGTTAGAAAAATCAATACTGCAAACACGGCTAACAGGATAATACCTTCCGGCCGACTTACGTTTGAATTATGCAGTAAAGGCCATAACAGCAGAGCCACTAACAACATTACCGGTATCTCACGGAACAGCGTTTTCCTTTGAACTCTGAGTGGCCGAATCAGGGCGACCAGACCGCCGACGAGAGCCAGGTTGGCGATATTGGAGCCGAAAACGTTGCCGACAGCTATATCTCCGCCGCCGGCTTTTCGCAAAACGCCGGCAATACTGGCAGCGACCTCAGGCGCCGAAGTCCCCATTGCCACCACCGTCAAGCCAACGACAAGTGAGCTTATACCGAGTTTTTGTGCTAATCCAACCGCACCGGCCACCAGCAGCTCGGCACACTTCCACAATATCACCAGCCCACCAACCAGAAGTATGATATGCAGGATTAAATCCATCTCAACGCTTCCGCAAAACAATATTTACGCGTACCGTGTATAATGTCCCCGAATTATAACTTCAGTGCGGATACTTTGGTAAGGAATTTCAAATCCGTCTTAACTTAGATACTCACGAGAAAAGACCGGCCTGCAACGAATTCGGATTTGTCCTTAGTGCCGGCCTTGCTCAGACCTTCCCCACGACCAGGCAGGCATTATGGCCCCCAAAGCCGAAAGAATTGCTCATCGCGATATCGACCTTCGCCCGGCGAGCTTCAAGAGGCACAAAATCCATCTTGAGATCGCATTTCTCATCCGGATTTTCCAGGTTTATCGTGGGAGGGATGATCGATTCGTTAATAACCTTTACACATATTATAACCTCTACCGCACCTGTGGCGCCGAGCAGATGCCCGAGGCAGCTTTTAGTCGAGCTGACCGGTGTTTTATATGCGTGCTTGCCAAAAACTCTTTTGATGGCTGCACTTTCAGCGACGTCGTTCAGTTCAGTACCAGTCCCGTGCGCGTTTATATAGTCAATTTTTTCCGGCGCCAGACCGGCATCAGCCAGCGCCATCTTCATTGTTGTTGCAGCACCGTCCCCGTCCGGCAGTGGGGCGGTAATGTGATAACCATCGTCGGTCGCACCGTAACCGAGCAGTTCGGCGTAAATATTCGCACCGCGTTTCCTGGCATGACCTTCTTCTTCCAGAACCAAAATGCCGGCCCCCTCGGAAAGAACGAATCCGTCTCTGTCTCTATCGAACGGCCTTGATGCCGCCTGCGGGTCGTCATTTCGCGTGCTCAGCGACCTGGCAGCGCAAAAAGAGGCCAATCCAATCGGCGTAAGAGCTGCTTCGGTACCGCCGGTTATCATAATGTCGCTTCGTCCGCCGGCAACATTGAGATAAGCTTCTCCAATAGCATGAGTACCCGATGCACAGGCGCTTACGACACAAAAATTGGGACCTCGCAGGCCATAGCGGATCGCAATATTGCCGCTGGCGGCATTGGCCATAAGCCTTGGAACACAGAAAGGAGATACCTTATTCGGCCCTTTGTCCAGGATTCTCAAGTGCTGATCTTCGATCTCCTTGATGCCGCCTATACCTGTACCTACTACTGCGCCGGCACGAAAAACGTCTTCTTTCGAGAAATCAAGCCCGCTGTCATTCAACGCCTGACTTGCTGCAGCCATGGCGAACTGGGTGAAGCGGTCCATTCGCTTGCTTTCCCGCCGGTCAACGTATTTTGTTACGTCGAAGTTCTTTATCTCGCCACCAAAACGCACGGGGTATGCACTGGTATCGAATGATTCGATAGTGGAAACACCGCTCCTGCCCTCGCACAGTGCCGCGAAAAGCTCGCCAGCGGACTCAGCTAAGGCGGTTACACAACCCAAGCCTGTAATAACAACTCGCCGTTTATTCATACTCAGCTTGTTCGCTACTCTTGGCTTTTGGATTGTGCAACATTAATAATATAATCGACTGCGGCACCGACTGTCTGGATTTTTTCGGCTTCCTCGTCCGGAATGCTCATATCGAATTCATCTTCGAACTCCATAACAAGCTCAACCGTATCCAGTGAGTCGGCATTTAAATCGTTGATAAATGAGGTTTCACGCGTTATTTCATTCTTGTCTGCGCCCATTTGCTCACTTATTATCTCGATTACTTTCTTCTCTATCGCCGCAACATCTACGCCTTCAGCACTCACTTGTTTATCCTCCCTAATAAAATTAGGAACCTATTTCATAACCTTACAATTGGTGTCCAGCAACAAAACTGGTAAGAACAACGAATCTAAGAATTTAATTCGGCGGGTTATATTACCCACAAAGATACTTATCTACAAACATTTTTTTATTTATTTTTTTACATTGCCATTCCGCCGTCCACGCAGAGTACCTGGCCGGTGATATAGCCGGCATCGTCTCCGGCAAGAAAAGCGACCGCCCTGGCCACGTCTTCGACCTGGCCGAACCGCCGGACCGGAATAATCTGCTTCGCAGCGTTTTTAACGGCATCCGGGAGCACATCTGTCATTTCGGTCATAATAAATCCCGGTGCGATGCAATTTGCCGTAACGTTTTTCTTGCCGACCTCCCGTGCAACCGATTTGGTCATACCAATAAGCCCCGCCTTGCTGGCCGCATAGTTGCTTGAGCCGGCCTGTCCCATAACTCCCGCTACAGAGCTTAAGTTGATAATACGGCCGAATTTGTTTCTGACCATTGACCTGACGGCAACAGTCGTCGCGAAAAAAGCGGCACGAAGATTAACGTTGATAACACGGTCAAAATCATCTTCTTTCATTTGCATCATCAACTTATCACGAGTAATGCCGGCATTATTCACCAGAATTCCTATCCCGCCGTGATCCGAAGCCAATGATTCGAGTGTTTCGGTGAGTTGATCCGTATCGGTTATATCTACACATTTGGTGATTACTGTAAAACCGGCCTGCTTTACAACTTCCTCAAGCTCAGCGAGCTGCTCGGCATTGATATCCAGCCCGGCAACGATCCGGTCCTGCTTGAGCAATTCAAGAACGATTGCCCGGCCAATCCCTCTGGCGGCGCCTGTGACAACAGCCAGCCTTTTTTCCGACATCCTTGTTATCTCCCAAATAAATTCTCGAAAGGCATTAATATACCGGGCACCGGATTTACCCGGTGGTCTGTTCCAGCAATTCCTTAATCGCCTTTGAATTACTTAAATTGACGACTTTTGTTTTTCTGTTGATTCTTTTCATAAGTCCCGTCAAGACTCTTCCCGGCCCGATCTCATAGAATAACTCGACTCCATCGTCCAGAAGCCGCTCCATGCATTTTTGCCATAAAATCGGACAAGTCAACTGCTTAACAAGACCTTCCTTAATTTTTTCGCCTGTCTGGTAATATTCCGCGTCGATATTGGCAATTATCCGTGTTTGCGAAGGCTCGGTAACTTCGGAATGGGCTAACGCTTTTGCAAGCGCATCTGCAGCACCGGACATCATCCTGGTATGGAACGCTCCGGCGACCTCCAGTCGTACCGCTTTGATGGCTCCTACCTTCAGGGCCAGCTCTTTCGCCCGCCGGCAGGCTTTTTTGTCGCCGCTGATGACGATTTGTCCGGGACAGTTGAAGTTCACAGGCTCCAGAAGATCCCCTTCGCCGGCCTCCTCACAGAGCCAATGGGCCGTCTCGTCATCCAGGCCGATGATGCTAACCATTGATCCTTCGTTAGCCTCAGCAGCGGCCTGCATGGCTTGTCCGCGTTTTTGTACCAGCTTCAGTCCGTCCTCAAAGCTAATCACTCCCGCGGCGTACAGGGCGGTATATTCGCCAAGGCTAAGGCCTGCTGTTACATCCGGAAGTATTCCGCTGGTCGAAGGTTCTGTCTTGAGAACCTCTAAAATAGCCGCTGAAGTGGTGAAAATAGCCGGCTGTGAAATTGTCGTGCTGTTCAATTGCTCGGCAGGACCTTCAAAGCAGATTCCGCTCAAATCAAATCCAACGATATCATTCGCCTTATTGAAAATCTCTGCCGCTGAGTGAAATGACTTGGCAATTTCAGCACCCATCCCCACAACCTGAGCACCTTGTCCCGGAAATAAAAAAGCCGTTTTCATAATTCTTATCTCGCTTGTCGTTCCATGGGATACGCCTGAGCAATTAAAACTCAATTACATTTGCTCCCCAGGTCAATCCTGCACCGAAAGCAACTAAAATAACAATATCGCCTCGTTTGATTCTTCCTTTCCTGACACAATCATCGAAGGCAATTGGTACCGAGGCCGCAGAAGTATTGCCGTACTCATTGATGTTTATAAAGACCTTTTCACTCGGCAATTTTAACCGCTTGGCCGCAGACTCAATGATTCTTGCGTTCATCTGATGTGAAACGAGCATCGCAAGGTCATCAATGCTCAAATCACAAGCTTTGAGACAATCGTTAACAGTTTCAACAATTCGCCGAATCGCCTGCTGATAGACTTCCCTGCCCTTTATTTGCATATAGATTTTCTTCGGATCGTCCAGCTCTCTGCTCACCGGATGACGGGAACCATACGCCTGGCAGTTCAATGCTTCCCAGCGGTTCCCGTCCGAATGCATCGTGCTGTACAAAATACCCCTGCGTCCGTCTTCTTTTCTTTGAAGCACCACGGCGCCGGCGCCATCCCCGAAAAGAATACAACTCGCCCGATCTGTCCAGTCCGTGATCTTGGTCAAAGTTTCAGCCCCTATGACAAGGGCGTTTTTAAGTCGGCCGCTTTCTATAAACTGCTGCACAATAGACAGGCTATACACAAATCCGCTGCAGGCAGCGGACAAATCGAAAACCCATGCTTTCTTCGCTTTAAGAGCCCGCTGCACAAAGGAGGCCGTCGAAGGAAAGACCATCTCCGGCGTAATAGTCGCCACGATAATCAGTTCAAGATCCCGGCCATCAAGATTTGCCTCGGCCAAAGCCTTCTTTGCCGCTTCCGTGGCTAAAAATGCCGTGCTCTCATCGTCCGTAGTAATATGCCGAACCTTGATACCGGTCCGCGTCGTGATCCATTCGTCTGAAGTATCCATCATCTCTGAAAGCTCATCATTGGTCAATAATTTCGCCGGCGCAAATGAGCCGTGACCGGCAATGACTGCACGATAAGCGGGGAGACGACCATTCGTTAGGTTATTCATCCGTGGTCCTTACGCAAGTTCCCGAAAGATATTCAATGATTTTGTCGTTTATTTTCTCCGTGTAGAATCTTTTGGATGCCAAAATCGCATTTTTTATCGTTCTACTCTGACTTGAGCCATGACAGATTACCGCTGTTCCGTTAACGCCCAGCAATAGTGCGCCGCCATACTCGTTATAGTCATATTTCTTGTAAATTCTTTCCATTACCGGCTTGAATTTCATGGCAAGACGAATTTTCTCTTCCATAAGCTCTTGCTTTATTGCCTTAAACAAACCATCAACAAGACCTTCGGTCAGCTTTAGAATCACGTTGCCAACGAAACCCTCGGTGATGACAATCTCACAGGCACCCCTGAAAATGTCTCTTCCCTCAATATTGCCGATAAAGTTCATATTCGAATCGGATTTCATTAACTCACGTGTTTTCTTAACGACCTCGTTACCTTTTGCATCTTCGGAACCGATACTCATCAGTCCGACTCTTGGATTATCAATCCTAAGCAGATGTTTTGAATACACGCTCGCCATGACCCCATATTGATACAAATGTATCGGTTTGCAGGCAATATTCGCACCCACATCACATATGGTTACCGGGCCCTCAGGGGTTGGAAATACTACCGCTATCCCGGGACGATTCACGCCCGGCAGGTTTCTCATCCTCATCTGGAAAGCCGCAACACAGGCCCCCGTATTGCCTGCCGAAATGACAGCATCAGTCTGACCTCTTTTAGCCAGCTTGGCAATCATTGCGATTGAACTCTTGGGTTTCCTGCGAAGACTCTCTATCGGCACATCGTCCATGGCGATAATGTCAGGAGCGTGCACGACACTAATCATACCCCTTCGGGATGGCTTAGATGGTAATCGTGCCTCGATTTCCTTCTCGGGACCGACAAGAATCAACTCATCATCTTCGGCAAGAAGTTCAATCGATTCGAGCACACCAGCGATAATCTCATCAGGTGCATTATCGCCTCCCATTGCATCGATTGCTATTCGCATCCTTGAGCCGCCCTTACTAAGACTCCTTGCCGAGTTTCAACGTGATTTTCGGATTGACGTAACCACAATTATCGCATGCCGCGTGAGGCAGCTTGGCCTGATCGCACTTTTTACAGACCGTATAGTTCACAGCCCTCAGACTATGATGACTCCGGCGAGTCCGGGTTCTGCTTTTACTGGTCTTCTTTACTGGTAACATTCTTAACTACTCCAATACAAACGTCATATATCCACTTAAGACGCAACTAAATGTCGATAGACACATCTCTTAAAACCACACCAAAAACAGCTTAAATAGTTAACTGCCGCTATTTTGTCAAGCGAAATTTGTTTTTTATGCTTTTGTCGGCACAAAAAGCACTTCACGTATATGTTTTCATCATTGCCCCCAATGCGAAGCGATATGCGGCAACTTTGTATTTAGCCCTGAATTTCAGATAGGTTTTTATTTGTACCTGTCTCCCGGATTTGTCCGGTGGATTGCTTCTACATCAATAATCAAGCCAAAGGGCCTATGCCGAATTTAATTGGCATAGGCCCCGAAATGATTCAAATCCACTTTTGTAAAAGACCGAATCCTTATTTCAGGTTAATTCTCAATTTACGGTTGCGGCTCAGGCTCCGGCTCAGGTCGTGAACGATATAACCGAATATCGTCAAAGAACATTGTGCCTGAACCGCCTGGTATCGTCATATTGCCTTGGGTGCCCAGGCCGATTGCGATTCTGTCCACGTCGGCCAGGTTCACGCCCTGATCGGCGAAGGCCTGCAGCCCGATAACCCACTCCGTCCAGGTGTCTGTAACTGCTGCATTGGGATCATCGTGATATACAACCGCAGGCGTGCCGGCACTGTTAGACAACGCCACATACAACGGCTCAGCATTGTTGCCGAGTATGCCGATATCCTGGCTCGTCCACTGTGGGCCAACCGAACCGGTAATCGTGACGTTCGAGAATACAGCCTCGCATGTCAACGCGGCGTCATGGCTGGTCAGCGCCAAACCTATATAGACACTCGAATTCATTGGGATGTTCGTCGGAACACTGTTGCCCACGGGCCCCCAAGTCGAGCCATTGGCCGAATGGGAAACCGTGAAGTTCCCCGAGACATCGCGCTCCAATTTAACCCAATACGGGGCCGTGATATCAGTCTGGTTCGTGCTGAAACTGCCACTATCGGCAGCAGTGCGGCCCTGGAATGCGACGCCGCTGCCGGGTGTAACACATGCTAAAGCATGCTTCGAGCCGGGTTCCAGCGTCTCGCGAATCATCACGCCGGCCTTGGCCCATGCATGTGTGTCACTTACGCTTTCAACTTTCGCTATAATCGAGCCCGGGCCGGTGAGCGTCTTGAAGGCGTAGTGGAATTCATCGGCTGTGCCCGTGATATCTGTACCGGAAGCTGTCATCGTATAGGTGCCGACCGGAGCCTCTGTGAAGCTGCCGACAGATGGCGGATAGCCTCTAAACCACAAAGAAAGTTCTGCAACTTCGTGTCTGGTCCAGTCACGCGGGGCAATCAGCGTCAGTTCTGCTTCTGAATACTTCAAGTAGCCTTGCTTATTGTTGTCGTAGGACAACGGCATCGACTGACTGCCTCCGTTAACGATAGTTTCCTCGGTATAAGAAGCGGCGGCTTCGTCACCTACAGCAGCACCGGTACCGTTGCCGGCAAAATAAGGCGGGAAATCCGGCGTACCGTAGCCAAGCCCATCATGCCATGCGTACCATATCTGGTTGTCGTTGGCATCGTAGGTCTCAAAATCATCAACAAGGATGAAGTCGGCAACAGTAAAGGTCCATACTCTGCCTTTGGTTATCGTCCCATCGGAATTATTCTCATCGACACGCCAGTAGTAGGGCCCGCCGCCCCATTCAACACCTTCGGGATGGGTATAGCTGGTAGCACTCTGACGACCACGATATATGTCCGCTGTTGATGTATCGGCATCCTTAACGGCATCTTTGTCCGTACCAAAATAGACATCGTGTTGTGATGCCATGTCTCCCGGCGACCAGGTAAGAGGTGTCGCGTTCTCAATGTCCGGCGTCGATCCGTTAGCCGGGCCTGGTTTCCAGGCAAGGAGCAGATCGATTCGCATAACCTGCTCAACCTCGATTTGTGTGAGCACCTTATCGAAGATGCGGACATCATCAATAGAACCTTGGAGGGCTCTATCGCCCTCTGAGGGGCGCCAGCCTATGGTGACATCCAAACCGGCCGTAAGGTCGAAAGCATCCTCGTCTGTTGATTCCAGCGTATCATCCTCGCCGTCTATGTAGATTCGTATGTAGGAAGACGAGTTCGTGGCATTCTCTGCTACCGTAGCCACCACGTGGTGCCACTGACCGTCCGTCACATTCGTTCTACTCTCGACCTGGCCGCTGCCATTGCCCATCCGTATGTGCCCATTCGAATGGACCCGAAATTCTACTCTTTGACCTCCGCTCTGAGTACCCCACCATAAAAGTTCCTGGAGTGCCGTGTTCGATGTTTTGAGCCAGATACTTACGCTAAAAGCATGTGTCCCGAGAACTCCTTTGTAGTTCTTCATCTGTACGTAGCCGACTCCGGAAAACTCCAGCGCATCTCCGTCATAACCAGCTATCCACTGCGAGTCACCAACTACGTCTCCATGGTGACCGTGGCCGGACAAGTCGACGACAGCCACACTTCCCAAGCCCTCATCAAGTTTCCACCATCCGACGAGATTAGGATCGGTGATCGCAATCTGAATCTCGGGGAATGTCTGTAAGCTCAGGACATCACCTTTGTTCGTAGCAGCACCGTCGAACTCATCGACCCGCCAGTAATAAGTCTTGTCCAAATCAAGCATCCCGGGAGTATAGGTAGGATCCGCTAATGCGCCTTTGTACGTCTCGCCAGTGCCGTCATTGACATCGTTAAAAATATCGCCGAAGTACACACGGTGCAGTTTCGCCTCAAAACCTCCAGTCCAGCTAAGCTCTACATTCGGGTCTACGAATCTTGCGCCGTCAGCCGGGCTGAGATTATAGGCGGTTCTTGGGGGAATAGTGAAGCTCCAGACGTCGCCTTTCCATGGGCTGTTGGGATCGGCATTATCCACCTCGTCAATCCGCCAGTAATAAGTAGTGCCCGGAACAAGACCTTCCGGATAAGGAAACCCTGTAAGTCCCAAAATAACAGTCGGTTCGGCCTGGTTGCCTACGAACGTATCGTTCGTACCGTCGTTAACATCATCAAAACTCTCGCCAAAATATACATCGTGCGAGATCGCGAGACCTCCGGGCACCCAGTCAAGGTCCACCCAGGTAGCTTCAATCAGAACGTCATCGGCCGGGTTAGGAAGCAATGCATACGGATACGGCTCACCACTTGATTCCATCGTTTGTTGAACCTCTTCGGCTGTCAGCATCTTATCGTAGAAGCGGACATCATCAATGGAACCGATGAAATACCTGTCGCTGTGGGTGGCTCGAAAACCTATACCGAAATCCTCGCCGGCGACGACACCCCACGAATCCGGATCGCTCGATGTTATCGTATCATCTATGCCGTCAACATAGATCCGAATACCTTCGCTTGAGGTAGTGGTTCCATCAACTAATGTTACCGCTATGTGGTGCCATTCGCCATCGGTTGGACTGGTATTAGCCTCAATATTACCGACACCAGTGTTCCAGCGCAGGAGGTCGTTGTAGATACGCAGTTCGCTTCTATTACCGCTGCCGGTGCTGCCCCAACATACAATCGCTCTGTTGTCTCCGTTCGTTGTCTTGATCCAGGCAGTGAAGCTAAAAGCCTGTCTGCCTTCGGTGCCCTTATAGCCGTCTATGGTCACATAATCGTCTCCGTCAAACTCAAGGGCTAGACCATAGACGCCGGGCCCAAAGCTCGGATTACCATTAATCGTACCATGACGTTCATTGCCGGATGTATCAAGGGCATGGCCGTCAAAGGTCCACCAGCCCATAAGGCTTGGATCGTCGTCGCCCATGCCTGGCGAAACCACGCCCAGCACAAAAATAAATGAGACCAGGAAAATTAGTTTATGAGACATAATCAATCCTCCTTCAAAAAAGTTAAATTACGAATTCCCCCCCAAATCCTAATTCGACGAACATTCTCCTGCGATTAGATATTACTAATTCATTTGTAGCAAATCAGCCGCCGAACGTCAAGAAAAATCCACGCTGAGCTACTCTTCGGAATGACCTTTTAAGCACTCCAAAAGGGAAAGAAACAGCTATCTCAGGGATTTTTTTACATTTCATTTTTTTTTTGCTTTTGATGTTGTAGAAAAAGCCTATTTAGTGTATAATACTAATATAAGTTGAAGTTCGGGGAACAGAAAGCTTATTATGCGCATCTCACAACTTAGTAGTAGAATATATAGAAGTTGGAGGAAGTAAATTGCACACATCTGGAAGCTTCAATCTATCAGAGACAAAGATTTCGAATTACGGAAGGAAAAGATATCAAGGCGGCTTTACCTTAATTGAGCTGCTGGTTGTCATTGCCATCATTGCACTATTAATGGGGATATTGATGCCCGCTCTGCAACGGGTAAAGAAACAGGCAAGATCGGCGGCGTGCCAGGCGAATCTGCACCAATGGAGCCAGATATGGGCGATGTATTGCCAGGATAACGACGGTTTTTTCTGTACGGATTCCGACAACCTGAATCTGGGTTGGAAGCGAGGAACCTGGATCGTGGCGCTGCGGCCATACTACCGGACAAAATCCGGTATTCTTATTTGCCCGATGGCCAAGAAACGACCGGATAACCTGAATGATGACCATGGTGGTCCCACGAGAACCTACATAATGGGAATAGGTGGAATGGACAACCGGCGGGAAGAAGCCAGCTATGGGGCAAATTGCTGGATTTATAAGCCACTCCCGGGCGAGAATGATATTCAAAACCGCCCGACCAAATGGAATTGGAAGACCGCGGATGCTAAAGGCGGAAACCATGTCCCGGTCTTTGGCGACAGCATGTGGAGAGGAGGCGGACCCTTCTATCAGGACGGCAACGTTCAGTCCAACAAGATAATCCCTCCTCAATCCGACGGCCAATGGTTGGGCGCCGGCTACGAAATGATGCATTTCTGCATCGACCGGCACGATGCGTTTGTGAACCACGCCTTCCTGGACTGGTCTATCCGAAAGGTCGGTATTAAGGAATTGTGGACGCTAAAGTGGCATCGCCAGTTCAATACAGGCGGCGCCTGGACCAAAGTAGGCGGAGTTCAGCCGGACAACTGGCCCAAATGGATGAGCAAGTTCAAGGACTATTAGCCGGAAAAGCGGCCGATCCTACATAAATATCTTCTCTAATCACCCGCATCGATACAGAGGCTGGTAATTAAACCTTCATGTTGATAGTAAACTCATTGCTTCTTTCGCAGCCCGACTATTTTTTACTAACCCAACTTTCGCAGTTAGGGGGTGGAACCACGATTATTTAAATTTTTTTCCCACATAACGTTTCATTCCTCCGGAAAATAGCCTCAAACCTTACACGGTGAAGACCTACCCTGTTGCAAAGC
>Ga0307378_10001325_pt1 | contig 40506 bp, 38 predicted proteins | sample UN1MG_FD_202238 | JGI IMG/M metagenome (GOLD analysis project Ga0307378, IMG submission 202238) | Soil microbial communities from Risofladan, Vaasa, Finland - UN-1 | ecosystem: Environmental > Terrestrial > Soil > Coastal area > Acid sulfate soil | place: Finland: Risofladan, Vaasa | collected...
TCAGAGATCCACAAATGGAACAGCCATATCAGCTAACTTATTGAAATATTTATAGAAATAGTTATGGGCTATTTCTCAATAGAACGTGTGCATTTTGAATTCCTCAAAAAGTTAACTTATTGATTTTATTGATAATATAAAAATTAAAAATAGTATTGACTAATCAAAATTGCACTGGTATAAAAAATACATGTATACCAGTCGACATATTAAAGACTTATTCATCATCTGTCAGGAAGAGCATCGACCCTTACGAGGTAATCGGATTCACAATCAGGTATTTTTCCGATATGTTCCTGTGGCTTCCTTTTATGAAGAGGATCTTGCATCTCAAAAGATTGCAGCTATTCAACTGGTAGAAGCAGGTTTGGCCTCAATAATAGAAGCATCGGAAGTGGTAAAATTGCACCGCAACACCATTTCAGAGGCTATGAAGGCCAAGCAATTGTTGGGAATTGCCCATGCGATTAAAGATGATCGCGGCCGCAAACAGGCAATTCATTACACCCCTGCGATGAAGGCCCATATCACAAGGCTTCTTGAGGATCATCCGGATTGGACTGACGCACAAATTGCCGTGCAGGCGGGGAAGAATCTCAAAAGCAGGGTTTCCCGGCAAGCCGTGGCTCGGATTAGAGTAAGCCATTTTGAGGCTGCCACTAAGCTTTCACCTCCAAGTAAAAGGGATCTCATGGAGATTGAAGCTATGACACGTCATATGGAGGAGCGGATTACCAAACATGTTCAACTGAGTTTTAACTTCAATGAAGAGCCTGAACTGAAGAAAAAAGTTGATGATTTTGTGGTTGAATCAGCGCCTTATGCCAATTGTGCTACTGAAGAAAAAGCTCTTTCTCAGCTTCAAAAAGGGATGGCTACTCCTTATGCAGGATTATTCTTTTATCACCTTTTTACATGCGAATTGAATTTCAATCAACTTTTCATGGGGTTTAAGTCAGGTGAAAATGATAAATCAGGTGAAAATGAACAGTATCGTGCAGATGAGATTCTGTTGGCTATTCTTTTTGGCCTTGCTCATGGTCTGCCTTCGATCGAGGCTCACAAGTTGCTGAATCCATCACAATTTGGTCCCCTTTTTGGGATGCCTCGCAGTCCTGATCCGGTTACCATCCGCGGCTGTTTAGAACAGATGGCTGAGCAAAACCTGAGCGAGTCAATTATTGATAAATTTGCCTTGCAGGTACTTAAAATAGGAGTCATAGATCCGGAAGTATTTTTTGTTGATGGGCATTTTTTACCCTATTATGGTTTAAGTTTGATATCAAAAGGGTACCATACCGTACGCAGACAAGTTCTGAAAGGTAACGAGATCTATGTAGTGAGCGATATAAGAAAACGGCCTCTGATGTTTATTACTGAAGGGTGTGAGATAGATTTCAGACCAATCATTGAGAGGATAGCAGATAAGATTATCGGCTATGGTATTGATCGGCCTGTACTTGTCTTTGATCGGGGTGGCTATGGGGTACACTTCTTCAGTGAATTAAGTCTTAAGGCCGATTTCGTTAGCTGGGGGAAATATGTTCGTGACGAGGACCTATCTTCTCTGCCGGATGATAAATTCAGGGTGGGCTTTCGCTGTGGTGGCGGTTGCTATGAGATAGGCGAAATAGACAAAGAGTTGATCGAATCAGCCAGTACAGCCAGGAAGGAGGGCAGACAAGAGTGTAGTCATATAGAAGTGCGAATGATAGTCATAAGAATGATTGATGAAAAAACCGGTAAAGAGACAGGAAAGAGGTTGTCCGTATTTACCAGCGCCAGGAATCGGGAAGCATGGAAGGTTGCCTGGTTCATGCTGAATCGGTGGGGGAAATCAGAGAATTTTTTCAAAGAGATAATGGCCATTTTTAATTTTGACTATCACCCTGGATATGCGATCTACGAGATGGAAGAGCAGCCGTTGTTTGATAATCCTCAGGTGCATATCATTCGGTCAGCTATCAAAACTCTTGAGAAGGAAATCAGGAGGCTTGAGGGTGAGTGCGCCATTTTGCAACTGGAATATCAGAAAAAGGAAAAAGCCAAAATACTAACCAAGATCAAAAAGATAGAAGCCGAGAGACAGGAAAAGGCAGAAGATAAGGGAGGGCTTGAGAAGAGACTGGAAAAGTTGCCTGCCAAGCTATCGTTAGAATCTCTTCTTGATAGTCCAATGAGCTATTGTGATTTAGAGAAAAAGCGTCTCTATGATTTGGTACAAATCATTGCCTATCATGCACGGGAACGCTTGGTTGAAGAATTCAGACAATGTTACCCCAGACCGCAGGATGTGAAACAAATATTGGACAAGATAACTCATAAGGGAGGATATGTACGTCTAATAGGTAATACCCTGGTCATATTATTGGACTGGATAGAAAGACCAGCCCATCGTCAAGCCGCTGAAAACTTATGTCAACGCATGAATGCGTTAGGAGTCATGGCCCAAGGACGTCTACATCTGCGACTCCATTTTGCGGTCGCTCATAAGCCTTTGCTTGGCGTGTAATCCATGCACATTTTCACTTGAGAAAAATCGGTCAATTTTGTGGATGTCTGACACATACAACATCAAAAGAATCTCGCATTATCCGGCTCTCTCCGCTGGTAGAGCGGGGAATTTTGCGTTTTCAGGAAAATCAGGGAGACCAGGGAGTGCTCATCGAGCAGCTTTTGGTTTTCCCTACTACTACGGATCATGATGATGGCCCTGATGCCCTTGAAGGGGCGGTCGATCTATTACAGACAATGGCCGGTGGCGGGGCACAGGTAACTTCCCGCAAGAGGAATGGCGGGGAAAATAGACTGTTAAGAGGATTCGGGAAAAATGTCAAAAAACTTATCAGGGGTATGGATTAACCCATCGCAGTACGTAAAATTCAGCGATGCGAGCCAGCAAAGAAAAACGCTGTCCACCGAGATAGCGACCCGCAGCCGGTCGATTGATTTCGGTTATTTGGCAGGATACCTGCCGGACCCAGACCCGATCCTGCGGGCTACAGGGCAGTCTATTTCCGTATATAGGGAGCTGATCTCAGACGCCCATGTGTTTAGCTGTATTCAGAGCCGTAAGGCGGGCACACTCTGTAAGGAATGGAGCATTGAGCCTGCAACGAATAGCCGGAAGGATAAATATGCGGCTGACCTGGTCAAGTCTCAGTTTGAGGCATTGAAACGGCAGATGCAAAGGATTGTCTCCGAGATCCTGGATGCGGTTTTGTATGGCATGTCACCGTTAGAGGTTTTATGGCAGACCGATGGGAACAGTATCATGGCCGCCGATATCGTCGGTAAACCGCCTGAATGGTTTATATTCGATGAGGAAAATCGGCTGCGATTCCTGACCAGGGGAGACATGATCAGGGGTGAAGAGATCGGGGAAAAGAAAATCCTCCTGGCAAGGCATCTGGACAGCTATCAGAACCCTTACGGTGAGCGGGTTCTGAGCCGGTGTTTCTGGCCTGTGACCTTCAAAAAAGGCGGGTTCAAATTCTGGGTTGTGTTCACCGAAAAATATGGCATGCCCTTCATGGTGGGCAAGGTGCCGCCAGGCACCGGAAGTCCTGAGCGGGAGGCCCTGGCCGACATGCTTGAAGACATGATCCAGGATGCAGTGGCGGTCATAAACGACAATGAGAGCGTAGATATGAAGGAGAGTGGAAGCAAGTCCGCCAGTGCCGATATCTACGAGCGGCTTATCCAGGCCGCTAATGCTGAGTCCAGCAAGGCCATTGTAGGCCAGACGCTAACCACTGAGGTAACAGGCAGCCAGGGCAGCTATGCTGCCAGCAAAACCCACCAGGAGGTCAGAACTGACCTGGTAGAGCTGGGAGATAAGCTGGTTATCGGCACGCTGTCTGAGTTTATCCAGTGGGCTGTAGATTTCAATGTTGACGGGGCAGGGTATCCGACGTTTTCCTTTATTGAGGAAGAAGATGTTCAGAAGGATCGAAGCGAGAGGGATAAAAACCTGATTATCTGCGGATGGAGACCCACTCCTGGGTATTTTGAGAAATCCTACAATATGGACCCTGCCGATTTTACTATTGTGGAGCCATCTCCTATGGGACAGGGTGCAGGGTTAGCCGGTGGGCAGGGGGCAGGATTGGACGGGGGCAATGGGGCAGGGGAAGACGGGGGGCAGGGGAAGATTTCTCCCGTTGGTCGAAATGACAATGCGGTACCTGGGGAAACGTCCGGGAGAGCCGGTAATTACTCAGATTTACCGAGCGCTGCGAGCTCTGTTTTTTCTGTGGATAACTCGAAGGGTAACCAGCAGATATCTTCCTTTGCCGGACAAAGATTTACCCCTGCTCAGCAGGCCATCGAGGACATGATTGATGAAGCGGTTGGTAAGAGCCGGGGTGCGTTTGATGGTATGTCTGAAGATATTGTCAAGCTGGCAAAGTCATGTTCATCCTACGATGAATTACAGCAAAGGATTCTGGCCGCATATCCTCATATGGATATATCAAAATATGAGGAGGTACTTCAGCAGTCCCTCTTTGCGGCTGAAATGTGGGGCCGGTATCAGGTTATTCAGGAACGCAAGAATAGAGGTGCCAGATAATGCCTGCTATTGTTCCAGAAATTATGCCATTCTTGGAGGCCATTAAATTCTGGCAAAGTAAGGTGCCACTCTCCCGGAGTATTTATCTCCAGCTCAATGCTGAGGCAAAGCAAAAAGCCTTTAGCATGGCTGGGATTAATAAGCTTGATGAGTTGAATACAGTTTATCAGGCTCTTGGAGACGCAACGAAAAACGGTATTCAATTCGTAGATTTTTGCGACTCGATAAGAAATGTTATCGAGGATCATGGGTGGACCGGACCAAAGCTCTGGCGTGTATGGAATACCTATCGGACCGGCCTGCAGGTGAATTACAATGCCGGGCGTTATTCCCAGATGCTTGAAGAGACTGCTGACCGGCCATATTGGATGTATTCAGCCATAAATGATGACCGGACACGCCCTGCTCATTTGGCTCTGGACGGAAAAGTTGCCAGGTACGATGACCCGTTCTGGGATCACTTTTATCCGCCTAACGGGTTCATGTGCCGCTGCCAGGTTATTTCCTTAAGCCTGGAGGAAGTACAGGATATGGGGCTGAAAGTTCAAACCGGTGAGGAGCTGTACAACCGGCCCTATGAGAGTAAGGATAGGGGGATTGTGGTTCAGGCCCTATTGCCCGATGAAGGCTGGGACTTAAACCCGGCAAAGATCGGATGGGACCCGGATATGTCGAAGTATCCGCAGGCACTCCAGGATGCGTTTGCGAAGTATATGCAGGGGGTGTGAGAATATAGGTAGATAGGCTATAGGAAAAGATAGGCTGTAGGAAAACAGGCTGTAGGTAGATAGGGCTTTTAGCCTAACAGCCTAACAGCCTATAGCCTAATAACCTTCTTTAGATTAGTGGACAGTGGTCAGTCGCCAGCGAAAAAACAACTGAACCGCTACCATTACCCTATCCCCTCCCCCTTGAGGGGGGAGGATGGCTGGGGGTGAATAATATCCGTACGACAAAACCCACGACAAACGTGTTACGAATGGTTTGGTCAGGCGATGATTGAAAATATAGTGATGCGATTTAGGAAAACCATAATGCGATGGTCATCGATGATGCAAACCGCAAAAAGATTGATGGAGGCTGCCAATCATGGCCGTCTCGACATGAGGTTAACATAACATGAGTACAGAACACATGAAGAAGGGGCTGGCCAAGAGGGCGGTGATTGAGGAACTCGATGGTAGAGGGTCTCCGTTGCGGCCAGCCCCGCCGCAAATTGATGGAGGCGGCCAATCATGGACGTCTCGACAAGAGGTTAACATAACATGAGTACAGAAACAGTAACTCAAACACAGGCCACCGCACCAACAGGACAGGCCCAGACCGGCCAGGAGGAAACTGACTGGGTAGCAGTATTCCGAGCGGGGAAATACCCTCAAGGGGATTATTCCGAGCAGGATCTCGATGAGATCGTGCGTCGCTATGATCCGCAGGGTGCCCATGAGGCACCGATTTCCCTTGATCATCAGGACAAAGGCCCTGCCCTGGGCTGGGTTTCACAACTGAAACGGCAAGGGGATCTCCTCTTTGCCAGATTCAGGCAGGTATCAGAGGACTTTCTCCAGGGGTTTAGGGCGGGGCGTTACAAAAAGCCCTCTGTCGAGATCTACAAAGACTATGAAGGGAAGGGATACCCTTACTTAAGGGCTGTTACCTTTCTTGGAGTACAATCACCGGCGATAAAGGGCCTTCCGCAGGCCTCATTTTCAGAGGGCGCAGGCCAATATATAACCATAACCTTTCAGGAGGAAGAAGACATGGCAGGAGAGGAATTAGCCAAGCAATTGGCGGATAAAGACGCGGAGCTTGCCAAATTCCGTGAGGCACAAGCGGTGAAGGATCAAGCCCTGCAGGATAAAGACGCGGAGCTTGCCAGGTTCAGGGAGAAGCAAAAGACTGATGAGGAGGCGCTCAAGGCCAAAGACGAGGAGCTTGCCAGGGTTAAGAAAACCACTGAGACGCGAGAGGTCAGCAGCTTTTTCGAAGCCCGGATCAAGGAAGGAAAGGCCCTCCCCGCCTGGGTAGCTGCTGGCATCGTGGACTTTTCGATGACCCTGGATTCCGGAGCCAATCAGGAGCTGGCTAAATTTGCGGAGGCTGGCACTGAAGGCCAAACTCCCACGATGAGCCAGCGTGACTGGTTCAAGCGGTTTGTGGCTGGCCTCCCCGCTGTTGTTAATTTTAAGGAAGTCATTACCACAGGCAAGGCCCCCCAGGGACAGGGAAGTGGTGACGCAGGAGACAGACTCCATGAGCTTACCGTCCGCAAGATGCAGGAATGCAAGGATTTGAACTACAGGCAGGCATTCAGCGAAGTGCAGAAGGAGAATCCTGTCCTGGCCATGAAACACATGGAATCTGCCCCGGAAGCCAATAACAGCTAGACCGTTAGGAAAACAGGATGTAGGTAGATAGGCTGTAGGTATTTAGCCTAAAAACCTAAAAACCTATAGCCTAATAGCCTTCTTTCAAAATTAAGGAGAAAAAATAAATGTCTACAGAAAATCAAGTCCTTTGCCTTCCATTTGAAGCGGCGGAGGATCTATCAGATTACCAGTATTGTTTTGTCGTACTTGACGAAACGACGGGCAAGATCAGGCTCGCTAACTCTGCCGTAGATGTTCCCCTGGGAATCCTCCAGGACGCCCCGGAATCAGGACGCGGTGGTAATGTTATGATCATTGGCAAGAGCAAACTCGTAGCTAATGCGGCTATTGCTATCGGCAAGTTTGTCGGGCTGGAATATGTTTCGGCGACTGATAACGGTAAAGGCGCTGACATGTCCTCTAATCCAAAATTGGTGCGAGCCTTTGTTATGGCTGCCTCGACCGCTGAGGATGAACTGCTGTCGGTTGATCTTATTGGCCCACTGCCCAAAGGAGCTAACCCGCTGATAGGCAAGACAACCGTGTCAACTCTCGCTACTGCCGATGTCGTTACCTATACGGCTGCACAGTTTCTCGGAGGACTTATTCTCAGAGATCCTGCTGGCGGGGCCAGGTCTGACGTGACTCCTACCGGGACACTGATAGCCGCTGCCCTGGTAGCTGCCGGAGCTGGCAGTACGGTCACCGGTTTGAGCTTTGAATTCACCATCAGGAATACTGCGGATGCTTCCGAGACAATCACGGTAACTGCCGGGGCAGATGTTACTCTCTCAGGCACCATGACCATTGCCCAGAACAACAGCAAGCGATTCCTCTGTGTTATGGATTCAGCCACAACGTGTACTATCTACAGTCTAGGTACGGTCGTTCATTAATCAGGATTAACTGATCAAGCATAGTGGAAGCGGCTTCCAGCCGCTTGATAAAGGAGGAAGTAATGGGACGAGTTCTTCATGTCGATACGCCTCTCAGCAATGTATTGATAGCGTATAAAAACGCTGAATTCATTGCTGACAGAGCGGTTCTAACGGTTCCTGTAGGAAAGCAATCGGATAAGTATTTTTATTTCCCCAAAGGGGCAATTTTCCGCGATGAAGCCGGGTTGATTGCTGGCGGGGCTGAATCTCCCAGAGGAGATTTCCCCATCTCGGCTGATACATTTTACTGCAATCCTTATGGATTTGCCGTAAATATCCTCGATGATGACAGGGAAAACGCTGACGCACCCCTAAACCCCGAACTTGATGCAACCGATTATTGTGGAAGTAAAATCCTGCTGAAGAAGGAGGTTATGGTAGCCTCCAAATTATTGACCAGCTCTAACTGGGCTGCCGGACACGCTATGGATTGTGAAGGGACATGGGTGGCAGGGGAAAGCAATACCTTCATTGCCGATGTGGAATATGGCATTAAGTACATCCTGGACCGTACTGGCAAAAGGCCGAATGTCATGATCATGGACGGTGGGACTCTCGGAGCAGTAAAAAGCGAGTCTACCGTATTGGAGCGCATTAAGTATGTCGAGAGAGGCATTGTCAGCGCACCTTTGATCGCGGCTCTCTTTGAACTTGATGAAGTCCTCATCGGGGATGCCCTGGTATCAACAGCGGTTGAAAAGGCCGATGGAACTGATTTTAGCGGAAAGAAGATATGGGAAGTTAATACGGGTCAAGGATCTGCTTTGTTGCTATATAGGCCGCCAGTTGCCGGGATCAAAAACCCATCGTCGGCATATCTTTACTCCTGGGCAAAGAATGGGCTTGCCAGGATTATTAATCGATGGAGAGAGGATAAGAATCACAGAGATGTAGTCGAAGGAATCGAGCGGTTTGACTGCAAAATTACCGGGTCTGATCTGGGGTTTTTGTTCAGTGACACGATTTCAACGTAACCAGGTATTCAGGGGTTTAGGCTGTAGGGGTTTAGGAGATAGGAAATTGTCCTATCTCATATAACCAGAAGCTAGTAATTAAGAGCCATTTTTTGAGGAGGTTAACCATGAAAGTAAGATTTATCGGACCAAGATCTGAGATCAGAACATCTACGGGGATTCACCGTAAGGGTGAAGTGAAGGAATATTCTGACGCGGTTGGCAGGGAATTGATTGAAACCGGAGTTCGAAACAAGTTTGAGGAAGTGATGAACGCTAAGGAAGTGAAGGACGCCACTGGTGAAACCGTTACCAGCCAGGCGGCTGATTCCGGAGCGGAAACCAAGAGTAAGGCCGAGAGTAAGACCAAGAGCAAATAAGGAAGGCAGGAAGCAGTGGCTTATTGCACATTAGAGGAAGTTGAGCGACAGCTCGAAGAGGCAAAGATTATCGAGCTGACAGATGACGCCGACACTGGAGCCATAAACATGGATAATTTCAACTCCTGTGTGTCCAGCGCAGACCGGAAAATAGATGGCTTATGCCAGGCACGGTATACGGTGCCGTTTTCGGCACCGGTACCGGCCCTGGTGGTAGAGATGTCTATTAAGCTTACTATCTGTGAGCTCTTTGCCAGGAAGCGTCAGGGAGATAAGACCGTTGAGGAAATGAAGAAGTCCCAGGAGGCGCTCCTGGCAAAGATAAACAAGGGAGAGATACAGATCGGTATCAGTGATACATCTCCGATCTCTCCCCAGGCTACGGCAGCGTTGAGGGCGCGGACAAAGATTTTCGATTCGGATAAAATGGATCAGTATTAGGAAAACAGGCTGTAGGTATTTAGGCTGTAGGTGTTTAGGCTAAAAACCTAAAAACCTACAGCCTAACAACCTGCTTGCTGTAGGTATTTAGGCTGTAGGTGTTTAGGCTAAAAACCTAAAAACCTACAGCCTAACAACCTGCTTTTAGAGCCTAACAGCCTAATAGCCTGCTTTCGGGATGCTCTGTCATCCCGAACGGAGTGAGGGATCTTAAGGTCAGCGGAAGCTTTAAGATTTCTCCCTCCGGTCGAAATGACAGAGGACGCAAGATAGGACGCAAGATAGGACGCAAGAGGACGACTGTAATGCAAATCACCATCGACATAACCGGGCAAAAGGAAGTCGCGGAGATCCTGGCCAAAGCAGGTCAGAGAGCCGCCGACCTCTCCCCTGCCTGGCCTGATTTCCGGGGGCATATGAGGTCAAGTATCGAGACGACTTTCCGTCAAGGTGGCCGCCCGGATAAATGGCCGAAATCAAAGCGGGCAGAAGAGCATGGCGGGCAGACACTCCTGGATAAGGGACTGCTGCGAAACAGCTTCACCTTTAAGCACGATGCCAATTCCTTCACTATGGGCTCTCCTGATATCAGGGCACGGATACACCAAGAGGGCGGGACCATTGTCCCTCGAAACGCTAAGGCACTGGCCATTCCCATCAATGCACCTGAAGGCATCCGGCCTCGTGATTTTCTTCGCTCCCTGGGGGAGAAAAACTTTTTCGTAAAGAAGGGAAAGGATGGCAATGGCATCATATTTCAAAAGCTGCCGGGTGGCGGGTTATCGCCATTGTATGCTTTGCGAAAGTCGGTAACCATGCCAAAGCGAACCATATTGCAGATGCTCCCGGAAGACTGGGATTATCTCAGAAAGTGCCTATTGTGCCATATTTTGGGAGAGAAATAGAGGAAAACAGGCTGTAGGTGGATAGGCTGTAGGCTGTTAGGTAGGAAAAGATAGGCAGTGGGTATTTAGGCTTTTAACCTAACAGCCTAAATACCTACAGCCTAAACAACCTGCATTCCTCAGCCTAAACAACCTAAAAAGAGGAGGATTGAGGATTGGCTGGATATTCTATTATAGATGTTGAAGACGCTATTTTAAAGGTGCTAAAGCCGCTGTGGATAGATCCTGACAACCCTGCTGATCCACCGCCTGTCCCCCCTCAAATTCTCAAAACACTGAAAACCTATCAGGGGGAACTTGAAAAAAAGGAAGATGCAGAACATTTGATCGAACAGGTCAAGGGCATTACTCCTGCTATTTTTACCATTTACGCCGGGTCAAAATTTCAAAACAATAACCAGCAGGTTAACGAAACCATGTTTTGGGGCCTGTTTACCGTAGAGGAGTCCCTGAGAGGCCCGGAGTGGGCACGGAGGGGATCTAAGTCTAATACTGGAGTTTATGAGGTCATCAGGCGGATGAATGAATTATTAGTGAATAATTCCTTGGGATTAAACCTGCTCCCGATGGAGATCCAATCCCAGGATGGCATTTATTTCGACAATTCCATAGCAATTTACAGCACGCTCTTTATGACTGAGCAAAGCTATATTCAAGACTATGTGAGATAGACGCATTATTTCGAGGCATCTGTTGGTGCCTCTGTCATTTCGACCAACGGGAGAAATCTTATATCGCTCACTTATAAGATTTCTCCCGTTGGTCGAAATGACAGAGAAGAAACTGGTCGAAATGACAGAGAAGAAACTGGTCGAAATGACAGAGAAGAAACTGGTCGAAATGACAGAGAAGAAACTGAGCAAACTTATTAATAAGGAGATAATGGAATGCGAATCATCGGCAAAGACGTAAGAAACAAAATAACTATAACAGACCCAATCGGAGGGGGAGATGTCGAGTTTTCCTATCGCACCCCGACCACAGAGGAGAGGCAGCGATATAACTCCTCACTGTTTAGCGCGAAGGGCCGCAAGGTTAAAGTGACCATAGCTGAAGCGCGTCAGAAGTATGGCCTGATTATCCTCATGGGGATTCGTGAGGGTGATTTCCTATACGCTGATACTGCTGATCAGGCAGGTAAGGCTGAACAGGCAGGTAAGAAAAATGCCCCTGCAGTCCCTATTTCCTCCGATCCATCATCCCCTAATTACCGGGCTGACTGGAAAACACTGGTCGCCAGCTATGCAGCCGACATGGTGGAAACAATGACCGCTCACGTATTCGAGGGCGCAAGGGTCCAGTCAACTGAAGACCTGGAGGATGAAGCGGAGACTGAAGATCAGGCAGAGGAAATCAGCGAAAAAAACTAAGAGTGCAGATCAAGGCCCTGCTCAATGGCCGGATCTGCACTGAGGAGCACGAGACAAAGTGTTTAGAGAATTACGAGGAAATAGCAAGAGATTGGGCCTGTGCAAACTGCAAAGGATGGTTAAAGGAAGTCCATCCCTGGGTTGCTCATCTCTTTTCGGTTTACAGTCTGCAGCAGGCTGGATACCCATTCGATAAGAATGATCTGAGCATGGAAGAATGGATGGCACTCGGAGTCATTAACCAGGAAGTAAAGGCGCTGGAAGCCGGAGCACAGCAAGAGGAAGATAATGGCGACTGAAAACAAGGTAGAAGTTGTCCTAAAGGCGAAAGACGAGATGAGCCCGGTCGTAGACAAAGCGACTGACGATACTCAAAATCAGCTCGATAAGTTAAAAAGCTTTGTCAAAGATCATTGGATGGGCATAGCTACAACGCTGACAGCAGTCAGCGCCAGCATAACCGCTGCATTCTATAAGTGCACGGAAGCAGCGATGGTCCAGGAAGATGCATTAAACGATCTGGTCGCAGCCATGCAAAAGGCAGGCACCTATACTCCAATTGCCGAGCAGGAGCTGGTTGACTATGCCAGAGCATTGCAGGGTGTAACCAAATATGGAGATGAGGCTATTATCTCCATTGAGGCAAACTTGCAAGGATATGGCATGACTGTAAGGGAAGTAAGGGCGGCTACCAAAGCTACCCTTGACCTGGCCGCTGCCAAAAAAATTGACCTGTGGGCAGCTTCTGAGCTGGTCGGAAAGGCGTTCGCCGGTGAGACCGGCACACTGTCCAGGTATGGCCTGATTCTTGGGGATAATATCCCGAAGACTGAGAAATTTGCGGCTGTACTGGCACTGATTAACGAGAAATATGGTGACAGGGCACAGCGGGATGCTGAGACCTATCGCGGGAAGATGATACAACTCAGTAATGCCTATGGGGATTTGAAAGAGGCCATAGGCGGGGCAATCACTAAAAGCGATGCTATGAATAACAGCCTTGATATGTTTAAGGGTTTTATCGAAGGGCTTACCAATTTTATAGAGCAACATCCTGCAGTAACCAAAATCATTCTTATCGCCGGAGCAATTACCGCCGTTGCAGGGGCATTAGGAACACTCGCTTTGATATTGGCTAAAGTGGCGCCTATTATCGCCGGATTGGGAGGAACTGCTGCTCTGACAGCGCTGATGGTAGCTGCGCCTGTGGCTGGTACTGCTTTGGTAGGGGGCGGCGGCGGGTGGATGCTTGGAAATTATATCCTAAGTGGTGGTACAAACCTTTTTACCCGTGATAATGCATGGGAGGAAAACGCTGCAACAGCAGAGGCTGACCGTCTCCGCAAGGAAGCGGAAGATGAGCAAAAAGTGCTTTTGGCAAAACTCCAGGCCAAAAAGGCCAGCATGTCAGCCGGTGGCCCCTCTGATCAAGTATCAATGAGCCAATCACTTCAGGAGATCCGGGATAAAGTTGAGAACGACGATATCTCTGCCAGAATAGCCAAACTGGAACGAGATAAAGAGCTCCATCAGATGGGATACAATACTGAATCTAACTGGAAAAATACCCGGATAGCTGATCAGCAATTCAAGGAAGCCTCAAGTAATTCACTGCAAAATCAATTTAACCAGCAAGAGGAAGCGGATTATGAAGCATGGGCAAAAGAGCAGGAAGAAAGGCAGACAATCCAGCTCGAAAACTTTGAGGTAACCAAAACAAAAATGAATGAATTCTATGGCTGGATGGAAAGCAGATCAAGGGAGGCGTCAATTGCTGCCCAGGCGAATTTTTCCAGCTACTTTTTTGATATGTTCACCGGGAAGATCCTCAATCTGAAGGATCTCTGGAAAGGATTTTGTGACAGCATCTGGAATGCATGGGCTCAGACTATGGCTAATATGGCGGCGCAGAAAATGACAACAGCGTTATTTGGATCATTATTCGGTGGATCTATAACGGCAGGCTGGTCGGGGGAACAGATGACATGGCAGACCATGCAGGGGGTGGCTAATTCCCCATTCATGGCCGAAGGCGGAGTTCTCAATCGTCCCACCTTCACGCTGGCGGGTGAAGCAGGCCCAGAGGCGTTCGTGCCATTATCCCGGGGCCGTTCAATCCCTGTGGAGATGCGAGGTGGCGGGGGCAGCGGCCAGTCTACACAGAACGTCACGATTAATATAGTCAATCCCCTGGATGGTGACTCGGTAAAGCGGATGCTGGCCAAAGAGAAGGATACCATTGCAGGCATTATTGTCCGCGACCATAACGACAGGGGTCAGGTTTACAATATGTTTCAGAATCGGAGATAACTGATAATGGCCATACAGACCTTCACCTGGATTCCCAATCACGAGTATAAGGAAGAAATTGATTACGACGTTGATCAGACGCAGTATATATCCGGAGCCCAGCAGCGATACCTGAATAATCCTGACCCGATAGGGCATAAATTTCATTTAAATTTCGTGAACCGGGCCACGTCTGAGATCACGGACATCGTGAATTTCCTGAAGGCCAGGAAAGGCCCCTGGGAAGCGTTTTATTACGTCAGCCTCCTGGACGGCGCAACCTACACGGTACATTTCATAGGGCCTATTCCTCCTGCTACACAGACTAATACCAGGCGAAAGATAAGCCTGGTATTCGAGATAACGAATTGAGGAAGACAGGCATTTAGGCTGTAGGCATTTAGGCTGTAGGTAGATAGGCTGTAGGCTTTTAGCCTAACAGCCTACAGCCTAACAACCTACAGCCTGCATTACTAATAGCCTTCTTTTAGGAGTCCATAATGTCTCTATCCGAAGCGTACCTGACTGAAAAAGACAAAGAAGAAACCCAGCCTGTTGACCTGTACGAGTTCAAGATCAATGGGACGTGGTATTACTACGCTAATAGCCGACTGTCCGTAAGCTACAACAGCCACACATACACTGCCTGGGCTGTCCGCCGATCAGAGGTCAGCAGGACAGCGGATGGCAAGGCAGATAAAGTCGGCCTATCCCTTGATAATACGAATCGCGGGTTCACTTCCCTCATGCAGTATTACCGGCTCACAAATTGTGAGTGTAATATCCGCCAGGTATTTCGTAATCTTCTGACCGCAGGCAATGACCGGCTGCTATTTTCCGGCTATCTGGCCAATCCCATCCTTGATTCCAATAATTTTTCCATTGATGTGGTCCAGCATATCTATACCCTCCAGATCCAATGCCCTCGCAGGATGTACCAACGATCATGCAATTCGCAGTTCGGAGATGTATCCTGTCTGACCTATGCAGGCCAGGCTGACAGCGGCACTACTACCAGGCTGAATGATGATGCGCTGGATCGTCCGACCAATTTTTTTTTCCTGGGTACGCTGAAAATTTTATCCGGAGCGAATGCCGGTCAGAGCAGAACGGTTAATGGCTCCTTTACGGGCTATATTCAATGGGCAACTCCATTGACCTATACGATAAGTGCAGGAGATGCCTATACTATTACCTGGGAGCCATTATCCAAGATTGGATTGACTGCCGAGACCGGTAGCACTACGACGAGGATTCAAGACGGGCCTTCATATAACTGGGCGGTCAATTTTTGGCGTTACGGTTATGTGCATATCACCAGCGGAGCAAATGCAGGACAAAAGAGACTGATTATAGCTTCAGGATCAAACTATATAGATTGGGCATTGCCATTGTCTATTCCGGTTATGGCCGGTGATGCATATAACCTATATCGCGGATGCGATAAGACATTGGATACATGCAGAGATCAATTCCATAACGAGCCCAATTTCAGCGGATTTACGGAAATAGCTGATGTCCAAAACCTGCGGAGATACGGGGGATGAACCAGGAGAGGGATACTCTGGAAAGTAGTGCTATGAAATCTGATAGTGTGGAAAGTAATGCTATGGAAAACGGTAATGTGGAAAGTAGTGCTATGGAAGGTAACAGTGTCATTTCGACCGAAGGGAGAAATCTTAAAAGCGACCGCCTCCGCCAGCTCGTGGGATTACGCTACAAGCGCACTGCCGGAGATCGGCAGGGTAATGATTGCTTCGGATTGGTCCGAAGCTTCTGGAAAGAGCAGGGCATGAAGCCATGCGTTGCCGATTGTTTTATCTTTCCCTCTCCGGAGGGAAAAGTTTACCGAAGGCAGGTTGATCTGCTCCTTCGATCGTTTATACCTGTATATTCGATAGCTATTTTCAAAATAGCTAATTATGGGCAGGGTGACATTCTTCTGTTTGCACTTAAATCGCCCTCAGCGATAGACCATCTGGGGATTTGTCTGACCCTTTGCCCTTATACCCATAATTTTCTTCATATGACCCGTCAGTCCGGATCGGTCATATCCGACCTTTCCGATAACTGGCAAAAGAGATTGAAAGGGGTGATTAAATGCCGGCAGGAGTAGCTATTGGAGCTGGATTTGGTGCATTGATGGGCGGCGCCATTGCCGTAGGTGCAGCGGAAGCTACAACCTGGAGTATCTTTGTAGGTGCCCTGTACGGAGCTGCCATAGGCAGTTCCCTGGGCAGCTTATTAGATCCTCCGAAGGCCCTCACACCCCAATCTCAAGCGTATGAATTGGCTGTGGATCGAAATACCATAGCCACAGGCATCCCTATACCGATTGTTTATGGCAAGAATAAGGTATGGGGAAACGTATTCCGTCAGGAGCAGGCTACGCTGAGCCATATGCTCATCTGGGTTGGCCTGGGAGAAGGTGAAATCTACAATGCCTCTGAAATCAGGATAAATAACAAGCTATTGACTGATCTGAAGATTGACATCATTCGAACGATCACTGGAACTAAAAAAAACTATCTTAGATTCAATCCCTCTTCTTTCAGTTCAAATCAACTAAGCTCAAACTATTGGGTTGGAGCAAAGATTACTATCCAGGAAGGCCCGAATAGTGGAGTTATTCTGCTTTGCACTGCTAGTCATTCCTCTTTCGGCTTTTTTATTATAGAGGTAACGGGGGCTAACCTTGAGGAAGAAGTGGAGGAACGGGATTGTTTAATACAAAAATTTACCAATCAGGTTTATCTCGGAGATCGGACCGGCACAGAACATAAAGACACCGCCTATATTTATATCGAGGTTTCACCGAACAATTACGTCAGGACAACCTCTTTGGAGGTTTCGTCCATTGTCGAGGGGTTGAAAGTATATATCCCATCAGGGTGGCCTGATCCTGAAGATATTGATCGTTTTGCCTACACCAATAACCCTGCCTGGTGTATTTATGATTTTCTGGCTGCTGACCGCCCCGATGGCATAGGCATGCCAAAGGTAAATTATGGGGCCGGGATACCAAGATCATGGCTGGATTTAGATTCATTCAAGGCAGCGGCCACCTATTATGCCGAGATCATGGCCGACGATGGAGGCCCTCGCTTTGAGTGCAATTACATTATAGATTCGAGAAAGTCAGGAATGGACCATCTCCTCGTTATGCTCGGTGCCTGTAATTCCTTCCTTATCCATAAGGAAGGCAAGTTTTATCTTACCCCGCAAAAAGGCGATGATCCTGTAGTGCAGGTCTTCAATAATGATAACCACAGTGACCTGAAATATTCCCCTGAAGGGACTGATCGCCGGGCAAATCAGATTAAGGCAAAATTCACTGAGGCACCGTATGAATACCATGCAGGCACTGCCACTGGTGGCGGTGCCAAGACTATCACACTGGCCGCAACAGCCAGTGCTGATGATGATGAATATAACGGCATGGTAATTGAGATTCTGACCGGGACAGGGGTTGGACAGATAAAGGATATTATTGATTATAACGGCAGCACGAAAGTGGCTACGGTCGAAGATAACTGGCAGACACAGCCTGTTTCCGGGTCCACCTACCAGATCCGGAAGGGTAATTTTGAGATCATCCAGGCCGTTGTAGATGATCCTATAGCTCAGTCGGAAGATCTTGAAACCATATCGAGAGAAATCGACCTACTGCCCAGCAATCGATTCAGCCAGGCCGGAAGGCTGGCCCAGATGCACTTGGACGGTATCCGGCTGGGAAATGGGGTGTGCCAGTTTATTGCCGGGCTGAATAGCGTTCATTGCAATCCTGGGGATGTTATAGAGATTAATTCCTCACGCCTGATGTGGGGATCAGGATGCACCCAGCAGGCGGTGTGCGGCAATGCGGCTTGCCCAGGGACCTATGTAGCATGCGTAGAGACCTATGCCGCTACAGCCTATTATGCAGGGGATGGCCTGTTATTTCGGATTCTCCAGATCCGGGAACGACAGGAACACAGAGAGATGGAAATCATTGCCAAACGGGAGCATCCGGGCATTTACCACGATTATTGCTCAGGGAAACAGGAATCTAATGCTATGGCGGCCCGTAATCCACTCTATGCTCCTGATCCGGTGACCGATTTGGTTTTGGAGGATGCGGGGGAACGGGAGCCTGATGGCAAGTGGCGAAAGGCTATTGCCATTACCTTTGTCCCGCCAATGGACCATTTCTATAAAGAGGCTATTATCTCCATTTCGTATGATGGGGGAAATTCATACGAGGAAGTTGCCAGAACGGCAGATATTGCCTGCAAAATCTTTCCCAAGAAAGAGGGTGTACGGGCAGGGATAGCAACGGGCTCCTATACTAAGACAATATTATATGATAATGACCTGACAGATAGGGATGTTAATTTTTTTGTCGGTGCTACGTTGACCATTACGGCAGGAACCAACATAGGGGAAACCCGTACAATTACAGCCTCTGGGGAAGGGTATGTGGAGTGGGAAATTCCAATGCCCAACTATATTGCTGATTTCTCCGAGTATACCCTGACTGAATTTTTTGTGTTGGTACAGTCGATGAATAAGTTCGACATTGTCTGTAAGAGCGAAAATGCTCCGATTGCCTCTATCGTGGTTTCATCGCCTCCGATGTCTATTATCAACGATACAATCTTTGAGGCTTTGGACTCGCTGAAGAGCCTATCTCCCACTGTAGAATCGTTTAATTTCCTCGCAGAATCAAATGATGTTTGCAGTCTTTCTGCTTTTGTTGATTTTAGTGATTCATATTTGGGATTGTTCTGTGCATATCTAAAAGGTTCGGGGAGCGGATCTGTCTGGATCAATAACACCCAGATTTATACAACCGCCTATGATGGTCTGTCCATGCATAGTACCCGTAATGGTTATGTCTATTTGTGTATGTATCTCCAATCCGATTTGAAATTATATATAGGCAGAGTAAATGCTGATCTGACAGGGGCTACAACACCTGTGGAGATTAATATAAGTGGCCAATTTCAATTTCCACAAATTATCATGAAAACGGATACCACGTTCTACTGCATTAGCTGTAGAACTGCACTCCCGAATCATGATCTGGTATTATTCGTGGCTGGGGTAGATGGTACGGTTTCAGGCTCGGTTTTATCTATCGATGTAGGGACTACTGTTTATCCTATGCGGGGAGATATGGTCGTCTCCGGAGACGATATTTACATTACTTACATCAAGCAATCCGTAGCTGGAACTTTCGATGTTTACCTGCAAAAAGCGACCGGTTCCCCAGCTCTGGCATTGGTTGGAACCCCTAAATTCCTTTTTAGTATTGACGAAAGCTTCTATGTGTATGGCAACTTTCCAAGAATAGAGAAATTAGACAATTCTTTATATTTTTTATTCACCGGAAGGATTGATCCTCATGCTTTTATAGATACTGACAATATCATTCTGATGGCAATTTCTGACCTGGATGGTAATATGACAGTTTCTCCGCATTACAGATACTCATTGATAGATAACGGTTTAAATTTCCCCAGCTTTTACGATATCGATTTGTTTGTAGGGAATAAAAATGTTTCCACACCCAGTACTATTCAAAACGTTTGGGTAGAGAGATCATATAATAGTAGTTTTTATTACCATTTTTATTATCATAGGCTACAAAAAATAAATATTTCCAATCAAAATATGAAACAATTGTACAGTACCTTGATTTAACAGTAGATTAATTTTAAAGGTGAGCTTTGGGTATAGCTGAGATAAGAGGGGTAAATTATGAAAAGTTCTCTCCATAAATTAGGCGGTGTATGGGTTTCCAGGACAAAGGAAACTACTGCTGGCACCTACCAGGAATCTAACTTGATGCGGCTCCCCTGGGAGCCTGGTATGAAGTTTGAGCTATCAGCGGATAAGCAAGACGATAGGGACAGAATCACCGGGAAAGAAGGCCCGACGCAGACATACGAGCTGGCCAGGACTGCATCCGGATCACTGAGCCAGAATGTCTCTATGGCAGATTTTCTTACTTGGATTTTTGCGTTTTATTTTGGTGAATGCGCTGATACAAACCCTGGGACGCTGGCAATGCAGCACGTCATTACGCCATTGACCTCGATAGACCATCCCACTTTCAGCGCATACCAGAAGCTCGGAGACGGGGTTTTCAGCGAGCGGTTCGCTGGCATGGGGGTGAATGGCTTTAATGTTGAGATTGGTAGCGGCTGGATCAAGTCCAGTTGCGACCTGAAAGGATGGGGTAAGAGCCAGGTAGATTTCATCAAGGCCACCGGCACGCTTACTTCTACCACAACGCTTACCCTCGCGGAATACACTGCTGCAATGGAAACCGCAGGAGACGGCCACCTTAGGTACGCCGGAGGGACCAGCACGGATCTAATCGCGGGGGCTACCGGTCCTGAACGACTGGAAAATATCCATAGAGTCAGGATTCAAAAGGCAGATGGCACATGGGTTACGGCCACCTTAACCGATTGTACCGGACCAACAGGCGGACCCAGCGTTATTACCTTCTCGGAAATAGCTGAGCTGGTAGGGACTGAGGCATTCGAGATCTATTATATCGCAGCACAGGCAGATTCCTGGAAGACACCGCCTGCTATTAACCAGGAGAGTCCGCTGAAGCTGGTAGACTGCACTTTAACGGTCAATGGCCTGTATGCTGGTGGTATCACAATCACCGGAGGGGATACCGTTATCAATAACACCTGGGGAGGTCTTACCATATCCGGAGACAATGGCCTGCAATTGTTCAACATGCCAGGCTCTGGTAAGATCTACGCCACTAAACTGCTCAGGAGTCAAAGAGTTATCACCTTCCAATTGAGCGATGAGCTTCGCTCTGCTGTTATGGCGGCTGATATCGATGCTGGGGATACCCTTTCCCTTCAGATCAATGTCGAGGGAGCTGAGATCGAAACCGGTTATAAATTCGGTTTCCGGTACATCGTACCGAAGGTTGGAATTATCGGAAGGACTATCGATGTGCAGGACAAATACAACTACCAGAAGGGCAATTTAATTGCCCTCGAAGACGATACCTACGGTGTCGGTAAGATTATTACATGGAATAAGATCGCCACCTATATTTCCGCGTAAATTCCCCACTCTCCTCAAGACGATAAAGGCGGGGTAATTTTTTCCCCGCCTACCATACTTGCAAGGCCAATCAAACAATAGTATACTCACCAAAACATTTTCAGGAAAAAAATTATTGCAGTCCGAAGGGTAAATTATTGCGCGCCCCTTTAAAAAAGATATCGGCGGGAAGAAGTGTTCCGCCTATCTTGTGTCTGTAGTTGATTTGTGTCCCTAATCCGGCTGCAATGTAATTCTCGGATATCTATAAACCTGTCCCCATTTAGAGCCTATCTGAAAATAGGGAACAACTACACTACTGATGCGGCCTCTCAGGATTTTTCGTATAGCCTCTTAAGAAGTTATTCTTATTCATGTATTGCAAGATCTCTCCGTTTTTGATAATCTACCTTCAAACAGCATAAAGCTAAATACGGGTGTTATCGACCGATAAAGAAAGAAGAGGTACTGGCTATGCAATTTACTGATCCCCGTTCTGATTATGCTTTCAAAAGGATTTTTGGTAATGACAAAGCTCATGATATTTTGATCTCCTTCCTTGATGCAGTCATGGGGTTGGAGGAGGAGCGAAAGATCAAGTCAGTGGTCATCCTAAATCCCTATGAGGCACCCAAGATCAAGGAACTCAAGCATAGCTTCCTGGATGTCAAATGCACGGATCACCGGGATGTTCACTATGTGGTCGAGATGCAGGTAGAGTATGTCAAGGGGCTGATCAAGAGGATTGTCTATAACTCTTCAAAGGCTTATGTCAACCAGATCGAACGGGGTGAAGACTACCCAAGGCTCAATCAGGTCATATCGATCAATATTCTTGACTTTACCATGTTCGAGAACCCCAACATAGAGTATTTGTCCCATCACCTGGTCAAGGAGTCTACGACCAATCAGTGCTTCCTTGAAGAGCTCAGTTACTACTTTATCGAACTGCCTAAGTTCACCAAAACAGAGCAAGAACTTACGAATAATCTTGAGCGATGGGTATTCTTTTTGAAAAATGCAGGCAAGCTCGATTATATCCCTAAAAGCCTTCAGGTCGAGGTGTTCAAAAAGGCCTTTGATATAGCCAATAGATCAAACCTGAGCAGGGATGAATGGGAGTTGTACGACCAAAGTCTGGTTTTTATCCAGGACCAGCGGGGAGCAGCGGAAGCTGCCCTGGAGAAGGGTGAAAAGATAGGCCTGGAAAAGGGTGAAAAGATAGGCATGGAGAAGGGTAAAAAAATAGGCATGGAGAAGGGTGAAAAGATAGGCTTGGAAAAGGGGCTAACTGAAGGAAAGCGGATTGGCATGGCCGAAGGTGATCGGATGGGGAGGCTGGAGACTGCCAGGAGGCTTTTAAACGCAGGGGTTGATCCAAAAATTATCAGGGATTCTACCGGCATATCAGAGGAAGAGCTTAAAAATTAGAAAATTAAAGAGAAAAAGTGGCGGGGTTGCCGCACAGAGGATTATGTGTGCCTCTACGCCTAGCGTCTTTTAACGGTGAGATAATTACCTTTTGGGAACAAAAACTATGAAAGAAGTCGAGAATTATCCAATACACGTCCCTCTTTTGCGTAACCTGTTTAATGTCAGTCTTCTAACCATTGGGCTTTGGATCCTTTGGGGGATTCATCCCGGTCTGGCCCTTGTGTATGGCCTCTATTGCCTGGCTGCAGCCACTATGGTTATGCCTGGTTTTCGCTGCACCCGGTGCTTTTATCATGGCCGGCGGTGCAGTACCGGCTTTGGGCTGCTGGCCGGTGTTTTCTACCGGAAGGATTCCTGTCATTCCTTCACCGATGGGATATGGCACAATGTTTTTTTGCTGCCCATCGGCCTGATTCCCCTTGGGGGGGCATTATGGAGAATTTTTTTCCGTAGGGATGCCTTTAGCCTTTGGCTGGGCTTTGGGCTTGTCCTGATCATGGCAGGACTCTTGACCGAACATGCAAACCTGGGCTGCCGATCCTGCCGCGAACTGGCTGGATGTCCGGCCCGCTGGGTTGTAGGCACCCCTGCTCCAATAGATAAGGATAAAAGGGATTAGGGAAAGTTTTTCAACCCCTAGCCTCTAACCCCTTACTTAGCCATCCGCCGAAGAGTCCCCGGTCTTACCGAAGAAAGACCAACCAGCGAAGAATTATAGCTGTATAAAGGCCCATCAGAAGGGCATGCCCTGCCCAGAAGCGTTTTTGCGCCTCAAAGATTTTCCCATGCCTGTGCAGATAAATCTGCCAGAGGCAAAACCACGAAAAGAGCAGTCCTGCAGTCAGAGTCAGCACTTGAAACGGTTGGATAACCGGCCCGTGAATTACCATGCGGGCCTTTGATTGGATAAGATATTGAAAATATTCCCCGCCGGGAGCAAACTGCAACTGATGGGCAATGTGGGCAGCCAAGGCCAGGGGAACGTAGGCGTAAGAGGTATGCCAGAATCGTGTCCAATTGAATGATCGTGTTTTTCGTGAACACAACAGGTTAGGAAGCCAGAGTATTCCTGCTATGGCTACAGGGAGAAGGAAATGGGCCAGAGTATAGAACCATTTTTTTCCTGCCGTATCGAGGGCTATACCGTGTGCCTCCAGATAGACCACTGGCAGGAGAGCGCCAAGCAGGGCACAGACAAAAAAGGACATTTTATCCCTGACCTGATTGGATAACCATATTTCACGGCCAGGCAGGCGCAGGTTCAAAGATGCCGAGTGATTCGGGCAGTTGCGGATGCACTGCAGGCATAATTTGCAGGTTTGATTATTATCAACAAACAAAAGGTGTTGAAACAGGGGGCAGCCAGGCTCTTCCGGGGTTCCGTTGTAACATTCGGCTTTTTTGCATTGGCTGGAGCAGACTGTGGTATCTGATCGTAATTCAACAATGGAGCTCATGGAGCAGACTCCGATCAATCCCCCCATAGGACAGAGATAGCGGCACCAGCTCTCACGGCGAAAAATAACTGCACTGACCATGGCCAGGGAAAGCATGGAGACCATTAACCACCCCGTGGCCCGCGGCGAGGTACGCATGTTGGTAATTTCCTCAGCCCAGAGAATGGTTAAAAAGGCGACTGTCACCAGGAGTGCATCATGTTTTTGAACAAATGACGGCACAGGGAGATTATAATGCTTTATCTTCTGAACCTTGCGTCCGTAGGTTGCATAGGCGCAGATGGAGCACCAGGTGCGGCCAATCAAGAAAAATGACAGAAACATCAGCGGCCACCAGACCCTCCAGACCAAAAAGGCGGCAGGGTTTTGGGCTGCGCTTTTTGGCCCCAGAAAGCACAGAAGAATAAGCAGGAAAAAAAAGGTCGCGGTTACATACTGGAGCTTTTCAGGGTAAATTTTTTCCATGACCAATCTCCCGAAGGGTTTGATCTTCAGAAGGTTAAAGTACCAGTTATCAGGTCTGATAGCCGGGGCTCCGAGGAAAAGGTGGCGGGGCCAGATTTTATCGCCACTCGGCAGGGCTACGGCGCGCTCTATGATCTGCTCAAGTTCTTTGATATTACCCAGTTTATAATCATGCTTCAAGAGCGCTTGCATGGCCTCAGGGGTAACCCCTGTGATATCTTTGTTGGCCTGTTTGGCATATCTTGCAATAAAATAGCCCACCAGCTTGGGAATAGCCTTCTTGCGCTCTCGCAGAGGCGGCAGTTGGATAAGGTTACTGCTCAGCAACTCGTAGAGCCGGGGGTCAAAGGCTCCTGTTTCGACTTTTTTTGCCAGACCCCCGCGAGTGCTGGCCATAAGTCGAAAATCAGCATTCCTGACTCGCTCCGAGCCAAGCCGGGTATAAGATTTAGTCTCAACCACTTCCCGTATCCTCTGCTGGACCTCCAGCGAAAGCTGGTCACAATTTTTGAGAAACAGGGTTCCATTCTCGGCCACTTCGATATATCCGAAGGCATGCTCCGTAAGGTGGAAAGTCTCGTTATGCTCCCGGCCAAATAGAAACTCTTCCCAGTTCTGCTCTTCCATCAGTACACCGCAATCCACCAGAATAAAGGCTTTCTTCCATCTGGCTCCTTTAGCATGGATTTGCCGTGCTGTCAGTTGCTTGCCGGACCCATATTCGCCCTCAATCAAAACGGGAGAAGAATTATTGGTGGCCCTTTCAATAGCCTCAAGCACCGGACGCATCTTGCCACTTTTAGCAATAAAACTGGCATCCAGATACATCTTATATTCTTCTGACATAAGGTCAATCATGGCCTTTTTGTATTCTTTTTCTTCCAGAAGCAGGTTGGTCTTGTGAAGACGCTGAGTCAAGGTCCAGATAAAATGGCGGTTCAGTTCGGGGTGGGCGGTCAGGAATTGATAGAAGCTCTCCCTGGCAAGGATGTAGACCTCCGTATCTTCGCGGGCAATGATCGTGCAGGAACTCTCTTCCTCAACCAGCAAAGCCCTTTCTCCAAAGTAGTCGCCGGGTGGTATGGAAGCCAGGTGAATTTGAGAGCCATCATCCTCATCAACCAGGAGCTCCACCAGACCGGAAGAAACAATGTAGAAAAATTGAGTCTCCGTGGTTCCCTGGTGAATAATTGTCTCTCCAGCTTGAAACTTCTTTAAAGTAAAACAATCCTGGAGCTGGTTTCGTGCCTCTTCAGGTAAAGATTGGAAAAGATCTGTTTGGAATAAGTTTTTTTCTTTCATCATAAGTTATTTATCGGCTTGGACAGACTTGGTTATGAGTTGTAGTTATGAGCTATGGAGCAAAGATAAATAAAGGTACAGATATAGACATTATTATACTATAATCTTCCGACTGTTGCATAAAAATTTTATGAGGGATAGATTAAAGGTCTGTGAAAACTGATAACCAGTTATGCTGGCATAGTGGGAGGTGTGGAGGAGGAAGCCAGGGGGCACCCTCCTTATCCAACATTAAGCTAATTTTCGGAGGGATTCCTGGGCTGCCGTTCGGGTGTTTGAATCAGGGGATAGAGATAACTGCAGGAGTAAACTCCTGGCCGGATCTCCTCCGATATTCCCCAGAGCCTTCGCTGCAGCAGACTGAAGCATGGGAGGGCCATTGGGGACGATCCTGGTCAGGTCATCCAGGCTTTCTTCAGCCTTCAGCTCTCCCAGGAACTCGATGGCTTGAGCCCGAGTCCTGATATCGAGATTACTCCCCGCACACGAACTGAAGAAGGATACGAGATCATTGCGGCTTTTCTTCGATAACTGCGTGGGTTGCTTCAATAAATTGGCACTTACATTTCGTTGAAGTATGGAGATGAGTGCTCTATTCACCCTTCCTGTAATACTCCCGGAGAGATGAGAATCGGAGAAATGAGAAATAGCGTTGAGAATGATGGGGATGATCTCGGCATTTCCGATTTCTCCAAGAGATTCAATGGCGGCAGCCAGAATAAATTCGTCATCTTTCTTGAGAAGTTCCAATAAAATCCGAATGGCCCTTTTCCCCCCGATCCTTTCCAGACTTTTGATGCAGGAAAAAATCACCCATGACTCACTCTCAGTTGCGAGCAGGTTCTCGATTGCGAAAACCGCCCGATCATCCGCCAGTTTCCCCAGACTGGCCAGGGCCGAGCTCCTCACATGGGGGGATGTATCCTTAAGAGATGCAATCAGCGGTTCTACGGCATCAGGGTTCCCAATCAGCCCCAGAAGATCGGCAATAGCGACTCTCGTTGGTTCATAGGGATATTCAAGGAAGGTAACTAACAAAGAGATTCGATCATAGGCAATTTCCCGGATAACCTCCATAGCCATGTTTTTGACCCTTGCATCATTTTCGTGCAGCAAGGGCAGCAAGCCTCCCATTACCTCTGTGGTACCGATGTTGGCCAGGGTATCCATGGCCAGTTCCTGAATCGGTTTATGATCATCATACAAAAACTCTATGAGTGAATAACATGCGTCTTCATCCCTTTGCTCTTCCAAGCCCTTAATGATTTGTTTCTTAGCCGCATAGTTCAAATTTTGAAGATTCCACGTGTTAATTTGCTCTAACATGCTCAATTTCTTATCTGCTCCTTATCTGCTATGAGTTAGTGATTTGGATGCATGGCTTGATGTATAACTTGATGTATGGTTTAAATCTGATTTTTTGAAAAACTGCCAGGTAAATTAGACTATAGTATATAAGAAGCAAAACCGATGCCAGCATACCTTAAAACTTGAGCAGCTATCCTGGTCGATAGTTCCAGGGAATAGTGTTGGTGCGTTTTTATATACGGTTACGGATAAGTTAAAAAACTCGTTTCCTGATAACTCATATAAAAATAAACCAACTTTTGATATCATACATTGTATTAAAATGGTGCATAATTTCGGATGGGGAAAAATAAGTTTGAATCTTTGTAACTAATCAGGTTCATAGGGGCAAAGGCACAGAGGCACAAATTATTTTGCTTGTTTGCTGCTTAAACTTCTTTCTTTGTGCTTTTGCCCCTTTGCCCCTCTGTGCCTGCCTGAGTAGTAACAAAAACTCTATTGCTTCCGATGGTAACGCTTTGATTTTGGTTAAGATGTTCGTGTGATTCCAATTGACTTTAAGGAAAATTGTGCTATACTCTTTTTGATAAATTGATGGATCTATATCTTCATTTCTTAAGGCCTAAGACAGTAAGCTCAGGCGTTCTGTGCTGGAAAGGGGGGGGAATATGTACCATAGGATCCGATGTAAAGTGGAGATCGGTTGTTTGCTGGTGTTGATAATTGCACACTTTCTATGCCCACAGTTATGCCAGGCTAAAGGGGAAATCCCTGTTCCATCAAGAGATCGTGGTAGGGCTTATTATCATTTTTTAGTGGCTGAATTACTGGGAAATGAGGGTAAGATCGATCTGTCGATCGAGGAATACACGAAAGCTTCTCAAGCTGATCCTCTCTCCATCTATCTCCACAACGAGCTCGCCAATCTTTTGCATCAGCAGGGCATGGTGGAAAAGGCCCTGGAACAGTGCGAAAAAATTTTAATCCTTGATCCCAATAACGTCGGAGCCATGTTCAGAATGGCCCGGATTTATTCTCAGCAGGATTCACCGGAAAAAGCGATCTCCCTTTATCAAAAGGCTATTGGTATTGATAAAGAAAATCCCATGCCCTATCTATTCCTTGGGCAATTGTATTCGGCAAGTGAAGATTATGAAAAAAGCATAGCGACGTATAAGCAACTCATTGGAATCGTTCCTGATTACTACGTTGCCTACTACTACCTGGCCAAGGTATACCTCGAAATCAATATGACGGATACGGCTATTGATTATTTAAAGCAAGCCATCAAAATCAATCCTGACTTCAAATCAGCACTCATTAAATTGGCAATGATCTACGAAAACCAGAAACAGTACGAGCAGTCAGTAAAGATCTATCAGCAGCTTATTGAGCAGGACCCTGATGCCCTGGAATTCCGATATCAGTTAGGGAAAATTTTTATTCTTCAGGAAAAACTGGACGAATCGCTGAAGCAGTTTCAGGCGATCCAGCAGAGAGATCCCGACAATCCGGAAGTTTATGTTAAGATCGGACTCATCTACTACGAGCAAAAAAAGTACGCCAAGGCCATAGAAGCATTTAAAAAGTATCTGGAATCCAACCCTTCCGATGAGGATGTCCGGTTGTATCTGGGTATCGCCTTTGAAGAGATGGAGGATTATCAGGCCAGTATTCAGCAGTTTAAAAAGATCATCACCTTTCACTCTGATTCGATCAAGGCCCGCGTTCATCTTAACTATCTTTATCAAAAGCTGAATCAGTGGCCTGAGGCGATTCAGGTTCTGAAAGAGGCAATCGATCTTCAGCCCAAAACGGCAGACCTTTACATATCCCTGGCTTTAACCTACAATCAAACCAAACAATACGAAGATGCCATTAGCCAATTGTCGCATGCCCTGACGCTTGAGCCTGATAACGACAGCCTGCATTTTTACCTTGGGGCCATTTACGAGAAGGCTGGTAAGTTTGAAGAAGCCATCAGTGAGTTTGAAAAAACGATCAAGATTAATCCAAAGCGGGCAGAAGCCTATAATTATATCGGGTATATGTACGCTGAAAAAGGGGTCAAACTTGAAGCCGCTGTTGAAAAAATAAAAAAAGCTCTAGAATTTGAACCGGACAACGGCGCCTTCCTGGATAGTCTCGGGTGGGCCTACTACAAAAAGGGGCAGTTGGAAAAATCAGTTATGGAATTAAATAAAGCGGTTAAGCTGATTACGGATGATCCGGTAATTTACGAGCATCTTGGCCGCGTTTATTACCGGAAAGGAGATTTTCCCCAGGCTCTTGACTATTTAAAGAAATCCCTGCACTTTGATCCGAATAACAAAGACGTCAAGCAAAGTCTTGAAGATCTCCAAATGAAGATTGAGAAATCCAAATGATTTTTTTTCTCAATCGGATGCACAAGCAAAGGCAAGGGAAAGTAGCAGCACTTGCCATAAGTTGCCTTTGCCTGTGGGGATGCGCCTCGCAGTACCGGAGTCCTCAACCATTACTCTCTGCTGAAAAAGTACTGTATCGGTTGCTGGAGCGCCGGAGTGCATTTCAGGATATGCGGGGGAGAGCTGCAATCACGATCGTGAATCAGGGGAAGAAACAGAGTTTTCTGGCTAACCTTGTTTTCGATTCTTTGCATCGGATTCGGATTGAAGGTCTGGGTTTTGCCGATACTCCCTATTTCTTTCTGGTTGCAGACAGCAATCGGATTTGTTTTTATGTTCCGGATCAGCAAAGGGTCCTGGCCGGGAAATCCTCAAGCGAAAATTTGTTTCGATTAACCGGGATTCAATTGGAGCCTGATACACTGGTTAACCTTTTTTCAGGAAACCTTCCATCCGATGTATCAGGGGTATCTCCTGCGGCATTGACACGTGCATCGTGGGATACAAAAGAGCAGAGTATCGAATTTCCCTCCTCCGATGGTCAGTCATGGTATCGTATCTGGATGGACAGGGGAAAAAATGTGATGGTGAGAATGGAGATATACAGGCTGGACAAAAAAGTTATTTTAGCAGCCAGATTTGAGGATTACCAGAAGACCGACGGCTACGACTTGCCCAGGCGGATTGAATGCTCCTTTATATCATCAAAGATACAATTAAAAGTTAAATATAAACAATTCGCTTTGAATTCAGAAATCACCGATAGCATGTTTCACTTGCAGTATCCTCCTGACACGAGATTTGAGGATATAGACAATTTTTAAGGACAGGAGTCAGAATAAAAAGACAGGAGTCAGAATCCAGGAGTCAGGAGTCAGAATAAAAGCAGTATTTCTCCTGGCTCCTGAATTCTGACTCCTGAATTCTTCTTTTAAAAAGGAGCCCCGTGGGATGGAGCAGGTTGTAAAGGTCATTGCTCCGGCAAAGATTAATCTTGGGTTATCGGTTCTTGGAAAAAGAGATGATGAATATCACGAGATCCGGACACTGTTTCAGGCAGTAAGCCTTTGTGATGAAATGGAGCTGCGGCCAGCCCCAAAGGGCATTGAATTGGTCTGTGAGGGAGAGAATGTTCCTCATGACCAGGAAAATATAGTCTGGAAAGCTGCCCGGCTGTTTTTATCCCGGCTTGATTCTGTGCAGGGAGTTCGTATTTTTCTCAGGAAGAATATTCCTGTTGCCGCAGGGCTGGGAGGCGGCAGCAGTGATGCGGCAGCAGTGCTGAAGGGATTGAGCAGCCTTTTTTCTTTCCCTCTCCCCCACCAGGATTTGCTGGAAATGGGAAAACAATTGGGCGCGGATGTGTCTTTTTTCCTTTTTGGAAATTCGGCACTGGGGGAAGGCGTCGGTGCAACCCTCACCGCTACGCCACCGTTGCCTAACTCCTGGATAGTTATCGTTAATCCCGGATTTCCTATTTCGACTAAATGGGTGTACACTCATGCCAGTTTGTTATTGACAAAAAAGTCGGATCATATTAACATGGTTAAACTTTTTCTTGGGGAGAATGATTTACCTCGCATCGGTTATTACCTTCACAATGATTTGGAAGCGGTTGTAGTCAAAAAATATCCGATAATTAATGAATTAAAAAATCGTCTGTTATCCGCGGGTGCCGTGGGTGCTGTTATGAGTGGGAGCGGAGCGAGTGTTTTTGGAATATTCGCTGATCGTCCATTAGCCGACCAGGCTTTAAATGTTTTTGAAAGAGAAGGTAATGGGTGGAAAATTTTTTTAACTGAACCACTGAGTAACACAAGGATCAACTAACTTTTTACCGGGAGGACGGTGAAGGCAGGTGGAAATAACAGACGTGAACATCTATTTAGTAAATGGTGAAAAGCTAAAGGCTTACGCAACGGTTATTTTTGATGATGCCTTTGTTGTTCGGGATATGAAAATTATCCATGGCAACAATGGGTTGTTTGTAGCTATGCCGAACAAGAAAACCAAGGATGGAACCTTTCGCGATGTTGCCCATCCACTAAATAAGGAAATGCGTAAAACTATCGAGGAGAGCGTTCTTAACCACTATAAGACACAAGTAGACGTGTAATATTTTTGCGTGTAATGAGTTGGATTAGGTAAAATTAACCATTGATGGGGCGTCGACAAGCGGTAAGTCACAGGATTTTGGTTCCTGCATTCGGAGGTTCGAATCCTCCCGCCCCAGTCAGCTTTTGAGAGAGAAAAAAATGGGTTTTGAGTTAAAATTAATAGCGGGAAATTCAAATGCTCAGTTGGCCAAGGGCATCAGCAGTTACCTGGGAGTTCCCCTGGTGGACGCTGCTGTAGGGAAATTTGCGGATAGCGAGATTGTTGTACAAATCAATGAAAATATCCGCGGCGCGGATATGTTTGTGATCCAGTCAACTTGCCCTCCGGTCAATGATAACCTGATGGAGCTCTTGCTTATTATTGATGCGCTCAGGCGAGCTTCTGCTCGAAGAATTACCGCAGTAGTTCCTTACTACGGTTATGCCCGCCAGGACCGGAAAGTGCAGCCAAGGGTCCCCATCAGCGCTAAACTGGTGGCCGACCTGATTACCACTGCCGGCGCCAACCGGGTCTTGACCCTGGATTTACACGCAGGACAGATTCAGGGTTTTTTTAACGTTCCTGTGGATAACCTTTTAGCTACTCCGGTTTTGGTTGAATACATCAAGAGTCTCAAATTGGCTAATATTGTTCTCGTCTCCCCTGATGCCGGTGGAGTGGAGCGCACTCGCAATTTTGCCAAACGGCTGAACGCATCTCTCGCTATTATTGACAAAAGAAGAGAGCGGCCCAATGAATCAGACGTTATGAACATCATTGGAGATATCAAAGGGAAAGACGCCTTTATTATCGATGATATGATCGATACCGGTGGGACCCTGACCAAGGCTGCTACAGCCTTAATTCAGAACGGGGCCAAAAGTGTGTATGCATGCTGTACTCATGCGGTCTTGTCTGGAAACGCTATGGAGCGAATCAATGTCTCGGATCTAAAAAAATTAGTGATCACTGATACGATTCCAACGAAGGGAAAAATACCAAATTCTCCTAAGCTGGAAGTCCTTTCCGTGGCAGATCTAATTGGTGAAACCATCTACCGGATCAACGTCGATAAATCGGTAAGTTCCCTTTTCTTATAAGTTTCGGCACCTTAAAATGGACTGCATTACAATTTCTATCTGTTCTGTATGGAGGTATATATGGCTGTTCAGATTAACATAAAGGCAAAAGTTCGGGACCAGTTCGGCAAGGAAGCCAATAAGCGTCTGCGCAGAGGGGGATTTACCCCTGCTGTTTTGTATGGCAACCGCGAAAAAGCTTTGCCCTTATGGTTTAATACCAACGATTTTTTGAAGCAGATTCATGGCGAAATCCATGAAAATGTTATTTTTAACCTGGAAATCGAGAGCGACTCCACTCATAAGGAGGAGAAGCTCAGAGCAATCATCAAGGAAATACAGTATGAGCCCATTAAAGACACGCTGGTTCATATTGACTTCTTCGAGATGGTGGCAGGCAAATTGATTTCGATGGAAATACCTGTAGAAGCCATCGGTGAGCCCAGGGGAGTTAAAATCGGGGGCGGAATACTGGAGCATATAAAGCGTGATGTCCTGGTTGAATGCCTTCCGAGGTCTATCCCTGAGTCGATTAAAGTGGATATTACCAATTTGGATTTGGGAGGGACTATCCATGTTCGGGACTTAACGGCTCCGGAGGGTGTCACCTTCATTGATGATCCGGCAGGAGTTATATTCTCGGTTGTTCATAGTGTAAAGGTTGCCACCACTGCGGAACCAACTGCGTCACCCGCACCAGCGTCCGGAACGAAGTAAGGTTAAGCAGGGGTTATCTTGAATCTCATTGTTGGGCTGGGGAATCCTGGCCCTAACTATCGACGAACCCGCCATAATATTGGTTTCCAGTCTATTGATATAATTTCATCTACTTACAGAATACCGCTTTCCCAAAGTGATGCTTTATCGCAATGGGGAAGCGGAAAGATCAAGGGAAAGGAGGTAATATTAGCCAAGCCACAGACTTACATGAATCTGAGCGGTAAATCTATTCGATCTCTCATGTCTGCTTTCCGTTTTACTCCTGAGGATATCCTGGTCATCTCCGACGATATGGATTTACCCTTGGGGCGAATAAGGATTCGCGAAGAAGGCAGGGCCGGTGGACATCGAGGCCTAAGCTCGATTATTCAGCATCTGGGAACTTCTCATTTTACTCGCCTTCGAATTGGTATCGGTAGACCGGAAATCCTGCATGATACTAAAGAATATGTCTTAGAAAAATTTTCAAAACAAGAACAGACTTTGGTAGAACAAGTAATCGGAATAGCAGGAGAGTGCGTTGAAGTCTTTCTCACCGAGGGGATTTTAAGCGCAATGAGTAGATTTAATGGGCTGAATATCGCAAGTTAAATAACGAAGGTTATTGTTGGATTAAAAGACCATCACTTAGGATAAGGGGAGGATACTTATGGTACAATGGGTCTTTTATACGCCTTATGTCGGTATTCTGGGTCTCGTTTTTGCCTGGGCTATCTATATTTATGTTAAAAAGCAGCCAGTAGGATCAAAACTCATGGAAGAGATTTCAGAAGCCATTCACGAAGGTGCTATGGTCTTTATTAAAAAGGAATACTCTTACTTGGTTTTATTTATTATGACGGTCTTTCTACTCCTTTTGTGGAAAATCAATATTCAGACAGCTATCTGTTTTATAACCGGAGCAATCAGCTCAATGCTGGCCGGATATTTTGGCCTGACTGCTGCTACCCGGGCCAATGTCCGCACTGCTCAAGCCGCAGACACCGTAGGGCAGGGCAAGGCTTTAAATATTGCCTTCTCCGGCGGGGCGGTTATGGGCTTAGCAGTGGCTAGTTTGGGGATTATTGGAGTGGGCGGCTTCTTCGCCCTGTTCAGCAAAGATCCATCTTATATCAATGGATATGCTATGGGAGCCAGCTCCATTGCGCTGTTTGCCAGAATGGGGGGGGGAATATTCACGAAGACAGCGGATGTAGGAGCGGACCTGGTGGGGAAACTCGAAGCTGGAATTCCGGAAGATGATCCTCGAAACCCGGCCACCATTGCCGACAATGTTGGCGATTGCGTGGGAGACACAGCAGGAATGGGAGCCGATCTCTTTGAATCTTATGTCGGGGCTATCGTGGCTACTATTGCCATTGCGGCAACCGCTCCCGTTATTACCGGAGCCCGCCTTCCCTGGATGGCCTATCCGATTCTCGTGGTTACGGTTGGACTTTTGGCTTCGATCGTTGGAGTATTATCGATAAAGTTTCTGCAGAACATGAATCCGGCCACAGCGTTACGAAATGCAACCTATATCACGACAGTCTTGATGATTGCCGGAGCTTATGCTTTAGCAGTTAGTCTACATCTACCCATGGGCGTTTTCTGGGCTCTTTTGTCCGGTTCCGTGGCCGGTATTGCTATCGGCCTTTTGACCGAATATTATACTTCAGGCAAATCTATTGAAAAGGTTGCGGAAGCTTGCAAGACTGGAGCAGCAACCAACATCATCACTGGATTGGCTCTCGGTCTTGAAAGTACTGCCTTGCCAGTATTGGCTATCTGTGGAGCTATTTATGCTGCCTTTCAAACCGCGGGAATTTATGGAATCGGGATTGCCGGGGTAGGCATGCTGGCCACGGTTGGGATCACCATGTCCGTTGATGCCTACGGTCCGATTGCAGATAATGCTGGCGGCATCTCTGAAATGAGCGGACTGGGTCCGAAAACACGAAAAATTACTGATGGCCTTGATTCTCTGGGCAATACCACAGCAGCCATCGGTAAGGGGTTTGCTATCGGTTCGGCCGCCTTGACTGCCCTGGCCCTCTTTTCCGCTTATACTCAATCAATAAGTGCCAGGACCGGCCAGACCTTTATTATTGATCTGACCAATGCTAAAGTGATTATCGGCCTTTTCATTGGCGGGATTATTCCTTTCTTTGTCGCTGCCTTGACTATGACTGCGGTCGGAGACGCCGCCTTCGAAATGGTTGAGGAAGTACGGCGACAATTCAGGGAAATCAAAGGGTTGTTGGAAGGAAAAGCCAAACCGGATACGGCCAAGTGTATCGCCATCAGCACCAATGCCGCCTTGAAACGTATGATTGTTCCTGGCTTAACAGCAGTGGTTGTGCCTGTAGTTGTCGGATTCACCCTTGGACCAATGGCGCTTGGAGGATTGCTGGCCGGAACCACCTTGAGCGGTGTCTTATTGGCCATTATGATGGCCAATAGTGGTGGCGCCTGGGACAATGCCAAAAAATTTATCGAGGCAGGTAACCTTGGAGGTAAAGGCTCTGCCGCACACAAGGCTGCCGTTGTAGGTGATACTGTTGGCGACCCCTTTAAGGATACTGCCGGACCGTCTATGAATATTCTGCTGAAACTGGTTTCAGTTGTCTCTTTGGTTATTGCTCCCCTGCTCTAGGATCTGAATTTCAACTTTGGAAATTCGTTGCCTGCGCATGGAATGGACGGTCAGAAGATAGCCCTCGTAAGAGACGAATTCTCCACGGACAGGAATATGGCCAAGCTGATTCATGATCAGGCCTGACAAGGTTTGAAATTCCTCGTGAGAAATGTGGGTATTGAGAGATTTATTGATCTCCCTGATGGAAGTATGACCATCAACAAGAATTATTCCATCAGGGAGATATTCAATCCCATCCTTTTTACGATCATATTCATCCAGAATATCTCCGACAATCTCCTCCAATACATCCTCCAGAGTGACTAACCCCTCAATTCCTCCGTACTCATCAATGACCAGGGCCAAGTGATTTTTCCCTTCTTTGAAATCCGCAAGCAGGGTCAATACCTTTTTTGACTCAGGAATGAAGAATGGAGGATGCATGACTTTAGTCAGAGAGAAGGCTTGCGGGCTTTCGTGAAAATCAAGCAGATCGCGGCTGTGAATAGCACCGATAATATTGTCAATGGAATCCTTATAAACAGGAATCCGAGATCGGCCAGACTGGCTGGTAACGCGTACAACCTCAGCATAAGGGGTTTGCTCTTCAACACAGACTATCTCTGTTCTGGGAATCATGATTTCCTTTACCGAAGTATTGGCCAGATCAAAAATGCTCATAAGCATTTTACTCTCTTCCTTCTCAACAACACCTTCTTCCTCGCCTACGGAAATGGCAGCGAGAATCTCCTCCTCGGAGATAAGGGATGCGTTCGGGGTCTCGCTGGGATAGATAAACCGTAAGAGCAGATCAGCCAGGAAATTGGTAACACTGACAATCGGCTGCAAAAACCTCATGCACCACCGAATAGGGCGGATCACCATAAATGATATCTTCTCCGGAAATCTGCTGGCGTAGATTTTGGGAGAAATTTCACAAAAAATCAACAAACTAAGAGTGATAAAGATCGTAGCATATAAGATGCCGCTATTTCCCCACATAGACATAGCCAGTGCTGTCGCCACAGAGGATGCAGCCACATTGACGAAATTATTACCTACCAGAATAGTGCTGATCGTTTTTTTTCTTTGCTCCAAGAGTTTGTTGATCAGTCGGGCCTTTTTGGATCGCTTGGCAAGGAATAAGATCCTTAACCTGTTAAGGGACATCAAGGCAGCCTCAGAAGCGGAAAAAAAGGCGGAGATAACTAAAAGGATTATCAAGAGCACTGATAAAATCGGCCAGGAATACCATCGACTCAAAATGAATTTTCCTCTCAAAATAACACAATAATGTAGTTTAATGACAAACAATCATCTCTCCTTAGTATTAAATCATATTCCTCTAAATAAAGCAACGAGTTAAAGTAAATTACGGGGTTGCGGGTTGGGAGGGTATAAGATGCGGATTAGTTAACGGCTGATAAAGTAAATATAACCAAACGATAAACGGGTAACTTGCGTTACCTTATTTACATCGCCTCGCTTTATGTTGTATATTGAAACCTATGTTAGAATCAAATAATTCCAGCCGGGTATCAAGAGTGTATGTCAGAGTCAGGACAACCCCGCAGGGCATAAGCCAGGTTGAGCTTGAGCCGTGGCCTGAGCAGGAATTTTCGTGCTCAGAGGGATCGGTGTACAAGGTTCAGCTTTCCCTTCAGGGACAAGGAGATCTCACCCTTCATGAAATGCTGCGAGAGGATTTAAGATCTTATTTTTCCGGGCAGCAGGTAAATTTTTTAAAGTATCCTATCGATTGGCAGGATATGACCTCTTTTAGCCGAAAGGTTTTAGTGCTTACCCGATCCATACCGTGGGGGGGAATTCGAAACTATGGGTGGCTTAGTGCGCAATTAGAGCTGACAGGGGGCGCACGAGCCATAGGCGGGGCACTCGGAAGAAATCCTGTGCCTGTTATTATCCCTTGCCACCGGGTCTTAAGGAAAGATGGACAAATGGGGGGATTCTCGGCCGGAATTCCGTGGAAGAGGTTCCTGCTGGATCTGGAAGGGAATACGTCTATCGAAACTCACCATGAATTTACGGGGATGAATGTATGAAAGCTGTGGTTCAAAGGGTCTCGAAGGCCTCGGTAACGGTCGAAGGGGCCGTAGTTGGAAGCATTGGCCGTGGATTGGTAGTCCTCATTGGATTTTCCCGGCAGGATTCACCTCAAGATATTGTCCCTATGGTTGAAAAGATTCTCAATTTGAGAATATTTGAGGATGATCAGAGAAAGATGAACCATTCTTTACTTGACGTTAAGGGTGAAGTTTTGCTCGTCTCACAATTCACCCTATTGGGTGATACCCGAAAAGGACGCAGGCCGAACTTTATGGATGCTGCTCCACCAGAGGTTGCCCAAAAACTCTACCATGAATTTATTCAAGAGATTGAAAGGCAAGAAGTAAAAGTTCAAACTGGTCGTTTTCAAGCCTATATGGAAGTCCAGATTTACAATGACGGTCCGGTTACCTTGATCGTAGAGCGATGAAAAAAATTTCTCAAGTGGCAATTCCGCTTAATGAGCAACTTTCTCGTACAACGAGACCGGAAAGCAAGGAGGTAAACTATGCATGAATCAACTATGCATGATATGTTTCTCGAACAATTTGTGGTCGGCCCTTTCGATGTAAACTGCTATCTCATTGGCTGCCCACACCACCGGAAAATGGCAGTGATTGATCCGGGAGGAGAAGTAGAGAGAATATGGCGGCGAGTTCAAGAAACCGGATATTCTCTAGAGTATATTATCAATACCCACGGCCATGTGGACCATATAGCCGGGAACCTGGATCTTAAGCACATATCACACGCCAAAATCCTGGCCCATGCTGACGATGTTCTTCTCATGACAACCAGGCAGGATATGCTCTACACGATGTTTCCGGGAGCAAAACCATCTCCTGCCCCGGATCAACTGTTATCCGATGGCCAGATTATTCAATTGGGGAATATCAACTTACAGGTTTTACACACTCCTGGACACACTCAAGGGGGTATCTGCCTGTTTACTGATGGCGTTCTCTTTACTGGAGATACTCTGTTTGCCGAAGGAATCGGGAGAACCGACTTTCCAGGCGGCAACTATCAGCAACTGATTTATTCTATCAGGAATAAACTTTTTTGTCTGGACGCTGGATTAAAAATTTTGCCAGGCCACGGAGATGAATCAACACTGGATAGAGAAAAACGATATAATCCCTTCGTGGGGTCAGCGGCACTGGATCGCTGAGATATGAATATCTAAAGCTATGAATATATAACACTATGAATATGTAAGACTATGGATAGTTAAGACTATGGACACTGAGGTAAAATTATTCCTTAATCACTTAATCATTGAAAAGGGTTTGGCAGATAATACCATTTCCGCCTACCGCAATGATTTGCAATTTTTTCTTCATTTTCTGACTGGCAAGGGGATCAGCAACCTGGGGCAGGTCAAGAAAACGGATGTTATGGATTACCTGCTTGAGTTAAAAAATAAAGGGATTTCCGCACGGAGCCATGCGCGGCACCTGGTCAGTATCAGGCAGTTATATCGATTCCTGATCTTGGAAGGGCGATTAGCGGAAGATCCTTCCCTGAATATCTCATTCCCCAAGACATGGCAAAAGCTGCCCCATGTTTTGAGTTATTCCCAGGTAGAAGCATTGCTGGCGCAGCCGGATGAAACTACTTTGGGAATCAGGGATAAAGCCATGCTGGAGCTTCTCTATGCCACAGGTCTTCGGGTTTCGGAATTGATCGATCTGACCGTTAATGCAGTTAATCTGGAAGCGGGCTTTTTACTCTGCAAGGGCAAAGGGTCCAAGGAGCGGTTAGTTCCTATCGGAACATCAGCCAGGGAGTGCGTGAAAAAATATTGCGCAACCGCACGATTACAACTTTTGAAGGACACCCGAAAAGAGGTGCTTTTCGTCAACCGGTTCGGAAATAAGCTGTCACGACAGGGCTTTTGGAAAATATTAAAAGAGTATGCACTTCAGGCAGGCATTCAGCAGACAATTACGCCGCACACCCTGCGACACTCCTTTGCCACGCACTTACTGGAAAATGGGGCTGATTTGCGATCAGTGCAGGCAATGTTAGGCCATGCCAGTATCTCCACCACCCAGATCTATACCCACGTATCGATGGAAAAGATAAAAGAGCTGTATTTCAAGCATCATCCTAGAGCTTGAGGAATGAATCGTCCCCCTTGACTGCATTGCTCAAAATTTATTATACTTCAGAGATCCACAAACGGAATAGTCATATCAGCTAACTTATTGAAATATATATAGAAATAGTTACAGGCTATTTCTCAATAGAACGTGTGCATTTTGAATTTTTTGAAAAGTTAACATATTGATTT
>Ga0307378_10001327_pt1 | contig 40477 bp, 37 predicted proteins | sample UN1MG_FD_202238 | JGI IMG/M metagenome (GOLD analysis project Ga0307378, IMG submission 202238) | Soil microbial communities from Risofladan, Vaasa, Finland - UN-1 | ecosystem: Environmental > Terrestrial > Soil > Coastal area > Acid sulfate soil | place: Finland: Risofladan, Vaasa | collected...
ATAGGAGTTGAATTCGGACATGTAGGACCAGCGTCCGGAACGGGACATTTCGTATTCGGTATCTTCATAGCCGTTCTGCAGATATCTGGAGGTGCCGTAGCGGGCATAGCTCAGCTTGCTGTTCTGGGCTTCATTCCAGAGGTCAAAATCGTCTTTTTCCGAAGCGTAGAAATAATAGGGCCTCTCCTCGATATCGCCGTCGGACATGACGATCTTCTGGTTTTCCCTGACGTTGCGGCTGCTTTCCTGGCCGGCCACTTCGGCGATGCCCTCCATGACAAGCACTTCGGTTTGCGCGTTCTCGCTGACGTTGACGCGGTAAACCCCTTTGTCCAGTATGAAGATGCCGCAGTCCGGCGTTTGAATTTCAATACCTTTTTCGTTGTCCAGGTTCTCAATGTCCAGATAGATGCTACCCCTTTCCACACGCACGTTCAGGTCGGTTTTGCGCAGTTGGGGGATCCTTTCCAGCATGACGATGCTGTCTGCGTCCAGGCGCAGGTAGTTCAACCGGCCCAGGTAAATTCCCAGCCGGCCTTCCGTTGTGCCCACCGTATCTTTTTCAAACAGGGGCAGGTTGGCAGTTGCTTCTTCGTTGCCTTCTTCATAGGAACGCTGGACAAAACCTTCGCCATCCACATTTTTGATGCGGATAACCTTGGCGTTGTCGTAGTATTTGGCTTCATTGGTTTCCATTTCGTCGGACCAGCAGGCGCCTGATAGCAGCAACATGCTCACAAGGGCAATCATTGTTTTTTTCATGTTGACCTCCTCGATTTTAAGATAGCATTTTATTTGCCAACTCAAGTGATGAGATTTGTCCTGTTTTTGTGACATGCAGCGCCAAAAAACCGCAATTTGGGGACAGCGATTCAAGCTTGCGATTGGCGGTTAAAAAGAGCGGTTAAGTGCAACAAGCGGCGGCCGATCTCGGGGGTAAGGGCTCCGGGAGTCAATCGCCAAAGCCAATTGCCCTCTCCGCGGCCAGGGGTATTCATGCGGAAGCGTTCGTCGTATCCCAAAATATCCTGAACCGGGAACATGGCCAGGCCGGCGATCGATTGCATGGCCAGGCGGATGAAGTGCCAGTGAAATTCGTCACGGTTGCCGAGGCTTAGATAGTCCAGGATGGCCAGTTTCGTCACTTCGCTGGTTTCACGGCCGTAAAACCAACCATTGCTGGTGTTGTTGTCGTGGGTGCCGGTATATACCAGGCAGTTGGTGTGGCTGAAATTATGGGGCAGGTAGGGATTGCCGCGCTGGCCGTCAAAAGCGAACTGCAGGATCTTCATGCCTGGAAATCCCAGGCGGTCGCGCAGGGCCTCCACCTCTGGCGTGAGTTCACCCAGGTCTTCTGCGATCAGGGGCGGATCCCCCATTTCATTTTTTACGGCAGCAAAGAAAGCCGCTCCCGGACCCTGCTGCCATTGGCCGTCGACCGCGGTTGGGGCGGAGGCCGGGATGGCCCAGCAGGTGTCGAAGCCGCGAAAATGGTCTATGCGCAATACGTTTACCAGCTGCAGCAAGTGGCGGATACGGGCCGTCCACCAGGCCATGGTGCCGGGATGCAGTTCCCCGCTCTGCCGCCAGCGGAAAAGCGGGTTTCCCCAGCGTTGGCCGCTGGCACTGAAATAATCGGGCGGCACCCCGGCCACCACGGCCGGCAAACCGCTGGCCTGGTCCAGCTGGAATATTTCAGGATGGGACCAGGCATCGGCGCTTTCAAAATTGACGTAGAAAGGAATATCACCGATGATCTTGATGCCACGGCGGTTGGCGTTTTTTTTGAGCGCCCGCCACTGTTCAAAAAAAACAAACTGTTCGAACTGCCGCAACAAAACCCCCTCCTGCAATTTTTTTTGCCAGTGGGCTAGGGCGGCTGCCTGCCGGCGGGCGATATCTGCGGGCCAGGAGGTCCACTGAAATGTCTGGAAGTGGTCGGCCAGGGCCCGGAACAGGGAGTAGTCCTCGAGCCAATATTTTTGCTCGTTGCGAAAACGTATGAAAGCGCCGGCGGATGCCTGGCTGTCTTTTTTAAAAAAATGACGGGCCGCTTTGGCCAGCAATTCCGTTTTGCTGGCGGCGGTGTTTTGCAGGTCGCAAAAATCCGTTCCGGGATCCGCTTGGCATTCCCGCAGTTCCGCTGCGGAGATCCAGCCTTGGGAGTGGAGTATCTCGGGGCTGATCAACATTTCGTTGCCGGCGAATGCCGATGGCGAAGAATAGGGGGAAAAATGCCAATGGGAACATACCGGTCCCAAAGGCAGGACCTGCCAGTAGGACTGGCCGCTGGCGGCCAGGAAGTCGACAAAATCGGCTGCCTCTTCTCCCATGGTGCCGCAGCCGTAACGGCCGGGCAGGGAAGTGATATGAAGCAGCAGGCCGCTGGCGCGCTCAATGGCCATGGGCGCCTCCTTTCATTTTCCGGGACAGGTTCAACTGCCCGCGCTCAACTGAATTCTTCAAGTTCTTTTTCGATATTGTCATTGTACATAATGGTGCGGTTGCGCCCCGACTCCTTGGCAAAATACAATGATTTATCGGCATGGTTCAAAATTTCCTCAGCGGTCAATCCGTGTTCGGGGTAGGTGGCCAGGCCGATGGAAATGGTGATCTTTTTATGCGGTTGGGTCTCGGCGCCGGGGAACATCTGCTTTTCAACACTTTCGCGCAGCCTTTCCGCGGCCAGGTAAGCCCCGATCTTGTCGGTCTGGGGCAGGATGATGACGAATTCATCGCCGCCGTACTTGGCCAGCAGGTCGGTGGAGCGAAATTTATTTTTCATGATGCCACCGATGGCTTTCAAGGTCTCGGAACCGCGCAGGTGGCCGTTGCTGTCATTGAAATTCTTGAAATGGTCGACATCGAAAATGATCAATGAGTAATTCAGGCTGTAGCGCTGTGATTTCTTGGTCTCCAGGTCCAGGAGCTCAAAGAAATGCATCTGGTTGTACAGGCCGGTCAGACCGTCGCTGATGGAAAGCTCCCTGGTCTGCTGCAGCAGATTCTGGAGCAGCTCTTCATTGCTGCGCAGGTTTTTGGAAAGGTAACCGGAGACGAAATAAGCGAAGATGAACATGAAGCCGAAAGCCAGCATGGTCAAGATCTGCTGACTGGAAAAAAAGTCTACGCTGTTCTGCAGCAAGCCGATGGCCAGGAGCAGGAATATGGCCTTCAGGGTGTTACGGAAAGCCTTGTGGTAATCGATCAGGAAGGTCGAGATCATGATGTAGACAATAAACATGGCGATGATCGGGCTGTTGAGAGCGCCGGAAAAGAATACGGTCAAGGCCAGGGCCACCAGGTCAAAATCGAGCTGCAGTGAAACCAGGCGCAGCAGCTTGTCGTAATCCGGCAGGCGGCCGCCCAATTTTTCTTTTTTGCGGATATCCAGCATGAAAAGAAAATTGACGATGACCGGCAGCAAGAAAACCAGTAGCGCGTCCCGGGAACTGATCAGCGAGCGCCGGGCCAGGAAACGGTAGGCGAGGAAGAAGGCGACGATGAAAAGGGGGTAAATCCAGCGGATGCGGACCAGCCAATGATTTTTCCCGAACATGTGTTTCAGGGCCAGGATATCGGGGTGTTGAAGTTCGGGCTGCGGATCGTCCTGATTTTCCATGCCTATAAAATATTTTTTTTTGCTCTAAAAGTCAAATTTACGGTTGCAGATGTCATTTTAAAATATTAAAATGTTTTTTCATTGATTTTTATTTAAGGAGGAGCAGCTTGTATAAAAGAACGAGCTTCTATGATTTTACCTATTACAATTTCATCGGCTCCTGGGCCTGGGTTCTCCACCGGCTTGCCGGCCTGGCGCTTATTTTTTACCTGTGCCTGCATATCTGGGTCATCAACAGCCTGACCCATGGTGAAGCCACCTTCAACAATGTGATGGCCTTTTTGAACGGGGTTCCCTTCAAGCTTCTGGAAACCGGTTTGTGGGGCGTCATCCTGTTTCACGCTTTCAACGGCGTGCGTATCGTGATCGTCGACTTTTTCAAGGGCTCCCTGGTACAAAAAAAGTTGTTTGTCGTGCTGATCGTCCTGGCTTTTGTCCTGTGGGCGCTGGGTTCGTACTTGATTCTACAGCATGTACAGTGGAGGGCAGGATGAACAAGGATTTCAAGCAAACTTCCCGGTCAGGTTCGGTTCCCTGGTTGTTGCAGCGCATTTCCGCGGTCATTCTTTTTATCTTGCTGATGCTGCATTTCATCACCTATCATTTCCTGTCCAAGGGCCGGGCCGTGAACTATCAGGAGATCGTGGCCAAGGCCGGCAGCTGGTGGTTTCCACTGCTGCAGTTCGCCTTCCTGCTCACGGCGCTGTATCATGGCCTGAACGGCGTCTGGTCGGTCCTGGAAGACTATACTGCCAGCAAATTCTGGCGCCTGGTCTGGTACGGACTCCTGCTGACGGTCGGGGCGGTGCTTTTGTTCGTCGGCACCCTGACCATCATCAAGCTCTACACCCTGCCGGTCGCGTAAAGGAGCATCACCATGAAAATCGACGAAGCAAGAAATTACCATAAAATCGACGCCGTGATCGTCGGAGCCGGCCTGGCCGGCCTGCGGGCCGCCCTGGAAGTCGCCAAGAGCGGCTTGTCGGTGGCAGTGATCAGCAAGGTGTATCCGACCCGCTCCCATTCTGGCGGTGCCCAGGGGGGCATTGCCGCCGCCTTGGCCAATGCCGCCGAGGATTCGCTGGAATCACACATGTTTGACACCATCAAGGGCAGCGATTACCTGGCTGACCAGGATATCATCGAGCGCTTCGTCAACGAGGCGCTTAAAACCGTGTATGAGTTCGAGCACATGGGCGTCCCCTTCTCACGTACCGAAGACGGCCGCATCAACCAGCGCCCCTTTGGCGGCCATTCCTCGCCGCGCGCCTGTTTCGCCCAGGATGTCACCGGCCACGTGCTGCTGCACACTCTCTACGAGCAGTGCCTGCAGCACAATGTCCTCTTTTTCAACGAATTCCAGGTGTTGTCGCTGCTGGTCAGTGAGGACGTATCCAGGGGGCTGGTGGCCTGGGATATCCGCAACGGCGGCCTGCATATTTTCCATGCCCGCGCTGTCTTGCTGGCTACCGGCGGTTATGGCCGGGCCTGGAAGGTCACTTCCAACGCCCACGCCAACACCGGCGACGGCGTGGCCCTGGTGCTCGAAGCGGGACTGCCGCTGGAAGACATGGAATTTGTCCAGTTCCACCCGACCGGACTTTACAAGCACGGCATCCTGCTCTCCGAGGCCGCCCGCGGCGAGGGAGCTTATATCATCAACGACAAGGGCGAACGCTTCATGAAAAACTACGCGGCGGCCAAGATGGAACTGGCGCCGCGCGATATTGTTTCCCGTTCCGAACAGACCGAGATCAATGAGGGCCGCGGCATCGGCGGCAAGGATTACGTCTACCTTGACCTGCGCCACCTGGGCAGGCAGAAGATCCTGGAACGCTTGCCGCAGGTCTATGACCTGGCCTTGAATTACCTGAAGGTCGACGGCATCAAAGAGCCCATCCCCATTCAGCCCACGGCCCATTATTCCATGGGCGGTATCCCGGCCAACGTGCGCACCGAAGTGATCAAAGACGCTTCGGGCACGGTTGTCAGGGGCCTGTACACGGCCGGTGAGACCTCCTGCCTGTCATTGCACGGCGCCAACCGCTTGGGCTGCAATTCCCTTCAGGATGCGGCCACCTTCGGTCGCCTCGCAGGCATCCACATGACCGGGTTCTGCAAGGAGAACGGTTTCGCCCCGCTTCCGGCCCAGCCGCTCGATGTCGCCCAAGTCAAGATTGACCGCCTGCGGCAGGGACAGGGCAAGGAAAGGCACGCCCCGATCCGCGAAAAGCTGCAGGAGAACATGACCAAGTATCTCGGCGTTTTCCGCAACCAGGAAGACATGCTGAAAATGCTGGTCATGATCAAGGAGCTGCAGGAGCGCTACCGGCAGGTGACCGTGGACGACCGCAATGACGCCTTCAACCTTGACCTGATCGAGGCCCTGGAACTGGAGAACCTTCTCAGTTTTTCGGAAGTGATCGTCGAGGGGGCCCTGGCGCGCCGGGAATCGCGCGGTGCCCATTTCCGCAGCGATTTCCCCAAGCGCAACGACGGCGAGTGGCTGAAGCATACGCTGGCCTGGCGCCGCGACGGCAAGATCGTTCTGGATTTCAGCAAGGGGGTGGTCATCTACCCGCAGTACCAGCCCCAGGAAAGGAAATACTAAGGAGGATGCAGAAATGGCCATGATTGAACTCAGCGTAAAAATATTGAGATACCAGCCGGGAAAGGACGAGAAGCCGCACTGGCAGGTGTTCGACATCGCGGTCGAAGACGAATCCACCATTCTCGACGTGCTCAACGAGATCCACTGGCAGCACGACGGCACCCTGGCCTACCGCCGCTCCTGCCGCAGTTCCATCTGCGGCTCCTGCGCCATGAAGGTCAACGGTCGCAATGTGCTGGCCTGCGAAACGCCGATCCACCGCTTCGGCAGCAAGCTGAAGATCGAACCGCTTTCGGGTTTCGACATCATCAAGGACCTGGTGGTCGACCTGGATCCTTTCTTTGCCAAGTTGAAGCGCATCAGGCCTTACCTGATACTGGACAAGCCCACTCCCGACAAGGAGTTCGTCCAGTCGCCCGCCCAGCTGGAGGCGATCGGTGAATCGACACTGTGCATCCTTTGCGCCGCCTGCAGCGCCTCCTGCCCGAGCTCGTGGCCCAACCAGGACTATCTCGGTCCCGCCGCCCTGCTCAAGGCCTACCGCTTCATCTTCGACAGCCGCGACGACGGCGCCGACCAGCGCCTCGAGATCGTCAATGACAAGAACGGCGTCTGGCGCTGTCACACCATCTTCAACTGCATAGAGGCCTGCCCCAAGAAGATCAAGATCACCGAATACCTGTCGCGCCTGAAGGTCAAGGTGGTGGAGAACTCGTTGTAGTCGAGCTTTATGTAGGGGAGGGTCTGCGACCCTCCCGAATAATTCAGCTGTTGAGGAACGGGCGGGTTTTAAACCCTCCTCTACATGGGAAAACCGAAATTTTTTGGAGGGAAACATGTTTAAAATTGCACGTTTTGCTTCGATTGTTTTTTTGCTAAGCCTGGGTTTTGTTCTGGTCGGCGAACAGATGCCCGATCCCGAAACCGATAGCACGGTTCCGGAGCTGATCAATTTCCATGACATCATTTATCCCATCTGGCACACCGCCTTCCCGGCCAAGGATTATAATGCCCTACGCGGTTTTCTACCCGAGATCGAGGCCGGGATGGCCAGGATCAACGCCGCTGTCCTGCCCGGCATCCTGCGTGAAAAGAAAGCCGTCTGGGACAAGGGTTTGGCCGAGTTCAACCTGGCCGTGAACGCCTACAAGAAAGCCGCCGCCGGCACGGACGACCAGGCGCTCCTCGATGCCGCCGAGCTGCTGCACATGCGCTACGAGATGCTGATCCGGGCCATCCGCCCGGTGGTCAAGGAAATCGACGCCTATCACAAGGTCCTTTACGTCGTCTACCACAAGTATCTGCCCGAAAAGAAATACGCTGAAATAGGCAGTGTGGCCGCTGACATGGTGGCCAAGGCCGAAGCCGTCAGCAAGGCCACCCTCTCCAAGCGCCTGGAAGCCAAGACCGAGGCCTTCCAGGCCGCGGCCGCCAAATTGCTCGCCGAAACCAAACTCCTGGAAGCCGCAGGCAAAGCGGGCCTGGAGAAGGATATTCCTCTCTTGGTCGAGAAAGTGCATAGTGCCTACCAGGCCGTGGAAAAGGTATTCGATTAAATTTTCTTGAGGTAAGGGAGGGGCTGTGACCCTCCCACATGGATCGAAAATAAATGTAGGGGCGGTTCGCGAACCGCCCTTTCATTTCATAATAATATTCAAAAAAACGGGCGGGTTTTAAACCCGCCCCCACATTAAAACCCTTTCAGTAATTCCACCTGGACGCCCAGGGGCCGGGCCAGGGTCTGGAAATGATTGTCCAGGGTGAGCACTGTCAGGGCATGGGTCTTGGCCAGGGCGACGATCAGCAGATCGGATATGGGCAGGGTGATCCCTTTCTTGTGCAACGTTGCCCCCATTTTCCCGGCAGTAGCAAATATCTCCCGGGTGGCTTCCAGATAAGGCAAGCCCAGAAAACACTCTTCCAAAAAGCGCTGGTCTTTTTCATTGGCAATCGCGGTCAACAATTCGGCCAATATGATTCCCGAGACAACCGCCCGGTTCTCATCGAGAAGGTTTTCCAGCCGCTTTTTTATAATGGATTTTTCTCCCCGAAAAAATTCAACCCAGACCGATTTGTCTACCAAGTATTCATTCATTCAACTCTCTCCGCCTGAGTTCCCGCACATTCAGATCAACGGCGACCTGCCCCCAGGCCCCTTTCAGTTTCTGGCGCCGCAGCCGGTCCAGCATCTCGCGCAGGGCCTTGTCGATGATCTCCGTCTTGCACGTCACTCCGGAGAGCCTGGAAATCTCTCCCAGCATGTCTTCGGAAATGTTAAGTGTTGTCCTCATCTGCATCTCCAATCTGTATTATGAATGCATATAAGCAAAATGTCAATGCAAAAAGATGTGCGGATTGGTTGGGATATAATTCTTATGTAGGGGAGGGTTCGCGCCCCCTTCAGGGGGTCAAATCCTCCCGTATATGTCGGTTATTCAGGAAAGGGCGGTTCACGAACCGCCCCTACACCAAGAGTATCTTTATTCGAAAACCTATAAATGCTTCTTGACCAGCTCGATCACGTCGGGCAAATCCATGCCGATCTCTTTCAGGTGCTCGACCGTGGGCACGCCGTCCCTGGACCAGCCGCGGCGCTTAAAGACGGCGTCAATCAGGCTCTCGTACTGCTGCTCGCGGTACTGGCGAAGCAGTTTGATCTTCTCCTCGCTGCTCTTGCCTGCCGGGTCGATGTTCTGCTTTTCCTGCAGCGCCTTGTCGTAGCGCTCGGCGCGTGACTTGTATTCCTCGACCGTGACCGGCCCCATGGCGCGGTAGGGCGGGTAATCGTCGGGGCGCTTGCCGTGGCCCATCTTCAGGTTAAAGACGCGCTGGAAATTGTATACCCGCTCCGACTGCAGCATCAATTCCTTTTTATCGATCTTTTCGCCGGTAATGGCGTTGTAGATATCGACATAGTTCTGCACGTGCTCGGGCACCTTGTTGGGCTCGTCCTGCTCGGCGTTGTCGCCCGGCTCCACGTCGTTCCAGGGCAGCTTGCACAAACCCTGCAGGCTGAACCAGGTGCGGAACACCGGGAAATAGTGCAGGGCTTCGGCCTTGTTTTCGAAGGTGGGGATCTGGTTGTTGACCATGTCCATGAAGATCAGCCAGGCCTCGTCGTGCTGTGGTCCCTTGTTGGTCAGGTAGTAGCCGCCCTGCTGGGCCAGCGATTCCTTGGACTGGTATTCCGACTGCTCGAGCCCCTTGCCGTGCATGCCGATGTCTTTCAGGAACTGGGCGTCGGCGCCGTACTCCTTGGCAAAATACTCCTGCATGTACTTGACGCCTTTGCCGGCGACCAGGCCGAAGCCCTCGCCGCGGGCGATGCGGTGCATCAGCTCAAGGGCTGCCTGCCAATTGCCCCAGGTCATTTCCAAACCGCCGGTGCGCTCCTTGTTGAGGATGCCGTTTTCGTAACAATCCATGATGAAGCCGGTCATGGTGCCGAAGGAGATGGTGTCAAGGCCGTAGGTATCGCAGTAGAAGTTGATCTCGATCACGGCGTCGGGGTCGAAGATAGCCGGGTTGGAACCGCAGCCACCCACCGTCTCATACTCGGGACCGTCGACCAGTACCTTCTGTCCCTTGTAGGGCCCGGTCTTCAACTCGAAATTGTCCACGCCGTGGGCGCAGGAGAGCGTGCAGCCGAACCAGCAGCCATCGGGGACGTTCTGGGTAAAGTACTTTTTCCAGACCCATGAGGCCAGCTTGACCGCATCGGGGTGGCTGCCGAAACGGAAATTCTTCGTGGGCAGCAGGTCGTAGTCGTTCATGATCTCGACCAGGTGGGCGGTGCCGATGGTGCGCATCTGGCACTGCTTGTCGTCGAGGCTGATGATCTCCTTGTGCAGCTTCAGGCCGGTCTTCTGCAGGGTCTCCAGGTCGGCCGGGTTGTTGGACTTGCCGGTCAGGCCGGAATATTTGACCACCAGTGCCTTGATCTTCTTGTTGCGGAACACGGTGCCGATGCCGCCGCGTCCTGCTTGTTTCAAGCGGGGCAACTTGCGGCGCTTATCCCAGTAGGAAAAGTTCAGGCAGCCGATCCAGGCATGTTCGGAACCGCGGCCGGCCGAGACCACCGACACGTGCTGCTTTTCGCGTTCGTTGGCGGCGTGCATCTCGTGCAACTGCTCGGCCAGCACGTGCGAATCCATCGCCTCCATTGGTGCCTCGAAAATCTGGATCTTGCCCTGGTTGCCGTCTATATAAATGATGACATCGCGGTCCGACTTGCCCTGGATCTCCATGGCGTCGAATCCGGAGAATTTCAAATAGGGGCCGAAGTGGCCGCCGACATTACTGTCGATGGGGATGCCGGTCTGGGGCGAAATGGTGGTAACGAGAGATTTGCCTGAGCCGGGGTAGTTGGTGTTGCCGGCGATGGGGCCGGTGGCGATGCAAATCTCGTTCTCGGGGCTGTCCCAGCGCGTTTCGCCGCTGACCGCGTCCCATAGCAGCTTGAGGTCGTAGCCCTTGCCGCCGATGAACTTCTTCTTCATTTCGGCCGGCACCGGTTTTTCCTTTATTTCCAGGGTGGCCAGGTTGATATACAGGGTGCGGTCATTGTAGCCCTTGACCACCGGCTTCAATTCATAGCTGAATTCCTTCACGATTTTGTGGGCGTTCCTGATCTTTTCGATATCGTGCTTGCTTTCGTTGGCATTCATGGTTCAATCCTCCTTGGTTTCGATTTTCAGGGCGCCGGTCGGGCATTGCTTGGCGCAGGCGTCGCAGGCGATGCATTTAAAGGGGACAAGGCCGCCCCGGTAGGTCATCATGGTGGCGGTGGGACAAGCGGCCACGCAGGCCAGGCAGTTGATGCACAGGGTCTTGTTGATCATGACCACTCCCTGTTTGTTCACCGTGATGGCCTGGGTCGGGCATTCGGCCACACAAACCCGGCACTGGTTGCACACGCTCAGCACGAAAGCGTTCGTGCCGGCGGCTGACACTTTTATTGCCGATTTTTCCGGATCATCCACCTTGAAATATAGCTGTGAACACACGCTCATGCAGATGTTGCAGCCGTTGCATTTTTCGGCAAAGGTTTGTAAGTATTTCATTTGGCGCGCTGACCCCCTTATTTTGTCTTGGCTTGTAGCGTGATCTCGATCTTTTCCCAAGGCTGGGGAATTTTGTCCAGGGCTTGCACTGCCCCCAGCACCACGTTGCTGACGATCTTTTTCACGAAAGGATTCAGAGCGATGACCCGGTCGTTGACCTTGAGTTCAATGCTGTTTTTCATGATATTCCTCCATAAAAGCGCTGATGGCCGTGATCTGATCGGGATGAAAACACGGCAGCCGGAAGAGTTCGCCGTTGCCGGTGATCACGGCCGCCAATTTTTCCGGCGGGAATTTCATCGCCTTCTGCCGCTGCGGATCTTCCACTTCGATGACCGGGATTCCCGGCGGGCAGAAACCCTCCAGCAAGACGATGTCGTTTGGCCGCAGCTGTGCTTGCAGCGCCGCCATCAGGTCTTGGGGATCGTTGAGCCGGGTCATACGTAGCAACTCGTTTTCAGCCACCAAGTACGCTTCGTCGGCTCCGGCCCGCAGGAAGCGGGCCGTATCCTTGGCCTCGGGCTGCAGGGCATAGCCGGCGTGGGTGCTCTTCACAGCGACCACACGCTTCTGGTTGGCTTTGAAATTTTCGATCAGGCGGGTGATGAGGGTGGTTTTGCCGCTGCCCGACCATCCGACGATTGAAAAAATCTTCATGGGCCTTAATCTTATTATAGATGCCCGGATTAGTCAACAATACTGACTTTTTAAATCAGTGCTTCTATCCCGACGGGAAAAAACTCTGGCAAACTGCCAAGAATTTTTTAGACCGCAAGGCACGACCGCTCAAGGTTGAACAGGCCAAGATGGCGATTATCTTTTTTTGTCGTGAGATTCCTTGGGGGATTTGTCCGCATCGCCCCGTGAGATAGAAAACACTCCATCGCTGCGATCGCTGTTCTTCTGTATTTCCGTGGCGGCAATTGCTTTGGCCGGCATGATGCCCTTGGCACCGGCACCAGGGGGTTTCAGCTGCCATTGGATCTGGATGCGGTAGTTGCCGCCGGCGCCGTAATCGATGCCGTTGAGCAGGGGATTGCCGATGTGCCAACGGTAGCGGAAATTGGCGGCCGGAAGGTTCTCGGCGATGAGGCCAAGCGGCAGGTCATCTTTCAACAGGGTCAGATTGACGAATCCCTCTTTGCCCGCATAGGACCAATTGATATCGAAATCCATCCCTTTTTTCAGGATTTCGCCGCCGTTGGGCGTCATCAAGGAGATGTTGGCAGCGGCAGGGGCAATGGTGAAGGACGCATCACTCAGGTCGTAGATCGAATCGTTTTCCATCAGTTCGATGATGATCTTGTAATGATTGTCCGGCTTGGCGAATGTCTTGTCCATCTTCTCCCCGGCCAGCCATTCAATGGAACCTTGAGATACTTTGCTATAGGCGATGGGCCCGTAGTCCACCGTCCCCTCCAGCGCGATCAAGATGGTTTCATTGCCTGTCAATTTGCTGTAGGTCCAGGTGATCATTTGCGTGGTGCCGCTGACCAGGATTTCCCCACCGTTGGGCGCCAGCAGGGTGACCTTCTGGGCATAAGCAAAACCCACTCCGATTATCACCATAATGGTTGCCAAAAACACTTTTTTCATCTTTTCCTCCATTTGCCTATTATATATTACTGAAAGAAGACATATCTCAATTTTTTTTATCCTAAAAAAAATCAGTTTCCGTCCCAGCCGGCCAGGCGGGCCAGCAGCCACCAGAAAGCGCGGCCTTTGAGCACACAGTTCAAGTTTTGCGAATGGGCGCAGTTAGGGCAGGCGGAAGCCAGGCGGGCCAACTCGCTGGCCGGGTTGGCCGCGATCCAGTCTGCCGCCCAGTTGCGGTCCGTTTGACCGTTGCCGTCGCTGTCGTAGTCGCAGTTGTCGTTGGCCATTAAAGACATATAATTGGTCGTAGCACCCGGCGCGTAGCTTTCTATATCGGCGAAATCGTAAAGAAATTTATTATTGGCGCGGCAGTAGGCCCGGATCTGCTCGTTGCGCCGGTGCAGATTGCCGTCGTTGCCGCTGCCGTCCAGATGGCCGGTCATGTAGACGAACTTGACCTTGGGGTAGTCCTTTTCCAGTCCGGCCATGGCGTCAAGATACTTGCTGATTCCGCCCTCACTGTTGTCGCTCACCCCGCCGCACCAGGACCAGGCGACCACATTGCGGTCGTTGCCGGAGCGGGAGAGCATTTCGATGGTAGCCGACCGCCAGCCCAGGTCGCCTTCGTAGCCAAGATCATCGGCGCCGCCGTCGTTGCCCCAATAATCGTTGAGAAACAATCCCGGTTGCAACCCCCAATCCGAATAGCTGAAATAAAAAGTCGATCCGCTTTCACCCCGGAAGGCCGTCATGCCGCTGATCAATTGGCTGCCGTGCGAGGTATGGCCGTAGCCGACGCGCAATTCGCTGCGGGCCTGTCCGATCCAAGAAGAGGAGACCTTGGAAAGATCGGTGCAGTTGTGGTCAATGATGGTTGATGAGGCTGGGGCAGGGGGCGGGTCACTTTCGTCCGGCGGCTGGTTTTCCTGGATTTCCTGTTTGCAGGAAAAAAAGAAACCCAAGGCCATCAAAAAAAAGATCAATCCGGCTTTTTTCATTCCCGCCTCCAGTGCCTGAATTCAATTTTCATTATAATATATTCCGAATCTGTTGAATATCTCACCTGCGGTTCCGGCGGCACCCAAGGGCAGTAAAACCGGCCCGGCTATTTACTAAGGGGGGGAGTTCAATTATAATTATAATAATGAGAATTTTTACAGGTGTGAAACTGGATGATGGGGTAAGGGAAGACATCATCAAGGAACTGAAGCCTTTTAAAAAAGCAGGCACACCTATCCGCTGGACCGACAGCGGCAACATCCATCTAACGTTGAAATTCATCGGCGAAGCCGACGAGGCGATGACGGCGCGGGTTGTCGCGACCCTGGCGGCGGCCAAGATCGCCGTTGCCCCTTTCCGTCTGCGTGTCAGCGGTTTCGGCAAATTCCCCGCCGGCGAAGACCTGCATATTTTCTGGGCTGGCGTGGAAGAGAGCCAGGACCTGCTCACCTTGTTCGCCGCCCTTGAAGAAACCCTCTTGCCGTTGGGCATCGAGCCGGAAACGCGGCCATTCCATCCGCACCTGACCCTGGGACGCAACCGGGCCAGGTACAATTTTAAGACGTTTTTTGCCCGTCTGGCCGAAAAACAAGACCTCTTTCTGGCCGCGATACAGGTTGCCGCGTTCCAACTTTTTGCCAGTCGCCTGACCCCGGCCGGTCCCGTATATACCATTTTAAAGGAGATACCCCTTGTCCAGTCATGAAATTTATTTTATTGTCTGTTCCTACCTGTTGGGCTCCATTCCTTTCGGCTACCTGATTTTCTATTTCAGTGAAGGCAAGGATATCCGCAGCATGGGCAGCGGCAATATCGGTGCCACCAATGTGCTGCGCAGCAAGGGCAAACTGGCCGGCCTGGCGACTTTGACGCTGGATATTCTAAAAGGCGCCCTGCCGATCGTCTACGGCCGCATCCATTTCGATCTGCCCTGGATCATTCTTTTGGGCGGACTGGCCGTGCTTCTGGGCCATGTCTTTCCGGTTTTTTTGAAATTCCGCGGCGGCAAGGGCGTGGGTTCGCTGGTCGGCGTTTTCCTGGTCTTTTATTATCCCGCCCTGCTGGTATTTTTACTATTCTTTTTTCTCACTTTGTGGCTGAGCCGTTACGTTTCTCTGGGTTCGTTGCTGGGCGCCAGTGCGCTTTTCTTTTGCATCCTGTTCACCCAGGTGGTGGAAGTATCGATGGTGATGTTTCTCATGTTGCTGTTGATCGTGTTCCGGCACCGCGCCAACATCCGGCGCTTGCTGGCAGGCAATGAAAACAAATTCAGTTTCCATAAAAATGGATAAAATATTGGTTGTCGGAGGCGGCTCCTGGGGGACGGCTTTCGCCGACTATCTGGCGCGACATGAGAAAAAAGTCAGGATCTGGGTCAGGGAAAAAGAGGTTATCGCCGCCATTAATTCTACCCGGGAAAACACGGTCTTCCTGCCCGGGATCAAGCTGGCGGAAAATTTGCGGGCCTGCGGCGACCTGGAGCGCGAAGCGGTTCGCGCCGATGTCCTGATCCTGGCCGTGCCTTCAAAATTCATCCGCATAGTGATGCAAAGCCTGAAATCCGTCCTGCGCGATGAACATGTCCTCGTCAATCTGTCCAAGGGTTTTGAATCCGATTCACTGAAAACCATTTCCCAGGTTGCGGCTGAAGTTTTCGCTCCCGGAATCTCCCGGCAGTGGCTCACCCTTTCCGGCCCCTCATTCGCCCGCGAACTGGCCAAACAGCACCCCACCGCCGTGGTGGCTGCTTCGGACAACGAAGGGCTGCTGGAGCGTTTACAAAACCATTTTTCATCGTCTATCTTGCGTATTTACCGTTCCAGCGACCTGCAAGGCCTGGAAGTCGCCGGGGCGCTGAAAAATGTGATGGCCATTGCCTCGGGCATGGTCAACGGCCTTGGTTTCGGTTTTAATACCACGGCGTCGCTGGTCACCCGGGCCAACATGGAAATTTTGCGCCTGGGCATCCGCTTGGGGGCCAAAGCGGAGACTTTCTGGGGTCTGGGAGGCATCGGGGATCTAATGCTGACCTGTTTCGGCAGCCTATCGCGCAATTTTCAGCTGGGAAGAAAGATCGCCATGGGTGAGTCACTGGCCGGAATCGAAAAATCAACACCCATGGTAGCCGAGGGCGTCGAGACCACCAAGGCGGTTCATTTGCTTGCCGAAAAACTGGCCATCGACATGCCTATCTCAAGAGAAGTGCACCAGGTACTTTTTGCCGGCAAGGACGTGCGCCAGGCCATATTCGATCTGATGAAAAGGAGTCTAAAAAACGAATGGAATTTAAATTAGAATACATGGCCGATGATGAGCTGAAGGTCTTTTACTTGGCCAAAGACCTGGTGGTCATCGGCAAGCTTCCTAAAAACGACATTGAACTGAAAGACAACACGGTGTCGCGCCAGCACTGCCGTTTGCAGCGTTCGGGCAAAAGCTACAAACTGGCTGACATGAACAGCACCAACGGCTGTTACGTCAACGGCCGGCGCGTCCAGTCCAAGTCCTTGGCAGTCGGCGACAAGATCACCATCGGCCGGACCATCCTCAGTTTTATGGCGGTCGGCAAAGGGGAGAGTTACCACGATATCAACGACCAGAAGATATCCCTTGTGGTTCCCCTGGACGAATTGCTCAAGCCCGAAAAAAAACCGAAACTGAAAAGCGAGGAACCGAATTTCCTGGCTTCCCTGACCGCGCTGGGCAAGAGCCTGATCGCTTCGCAGGACATCGAGGAGAATTTCCAAAAACTCGGGGATCTGATATTCAAATTCGTCCACCCCGAAAAAATATTCATTTTCTATTATGACCAAAAGCAAAACGATATCCATCTCAAGTATACGTATTTTATGCAGGCCCAAAAAGATGATATCGTCAATATTTCCAAGACCATTGCCCTGAAAGCCATTCATGAGAAAGTGGCCATCCTTTCATCCAACACCCGCAGCGATTCGCGTTTCGACAGCTCCAACAGCGTCATCATGTACGGCATCAATTCGGCCATGTCGGTTCCCATCTGGACAAAGGATTCCATCTATGGCCTGATCTACGTCGATACGACAAGCTTTTCCCAGGTTTTCGGTGAAAAGGAACTTGAGATCATGTCCATCATCGCCAACTTCGCCGGCTTCTCCATCGAGGGGATCAACAGCCTGGATAAACTGAACCGCGAACGCCGGCTGCGTTCGCGCCTGGAAAGGTACCACTCGCCGGCCGTGGTTTCGCGGCTGATGGAGTTCCAGGACAACAACAGCGGCGAACTCATGCCCTACCGCGAGTCGGAAGCTTCGGTCCTGTTCATGGATATCGTCAAGTTCACTTCGCGGGCGGAAAAAATGACCCCCATCGAAGTGGGCATGTTCCTTAATAACTTTTTTAGTGAAATGACCGAGATCATTTTTAAACACAACGGCACCCTGGACAAGTTCATCGGCGACGCGATCATGGCCGTTTTCGGCATTCCCCTGGAATTTGTCAACCATGCCGAGATGGCCATTGTCACTGCCCTGGAAATGATAGAAAAACTGTGCGCCCTCAACGCCCAGATGGCGACTGACAGCCAGATCAGGGTGCGCATCGGCATACATTCCGGCAAGCTGATCTCCGGTGACTTCGGTTCGCCCAAAAGGCTTGAATACACCGTTTTGGGCAATACGGTCAATATCGCCTCCCGCCTGGAATCGGCGGTGGCCGGCGCCGATGAGATCGTGGTGTCCGAACATACTTATCAAGCGACCCGCGGGCTTTTTGAGTTTAAGCCAATGGGAGAAAAAAAATTAACGGGCCTATCCAAGCCGGTGAAAGTGTACCGGGTGAATGGCATGAAGGAGGCAACATGAAAAAGAATATTTTTTACCTGCTGATATTGGTCGCATTCCTGGCTTGCGGCGGCGGCAAGCCGCGCACGGTCCCGGGCCAATTGCAGCCCGGTTCAGCCGAATACCTGGCCGCTGAAGGAATCAGGCACCTCAATGACGGCAAGTTGGACTTGGCTGAAAGATCTCTGCTGGCCTCGTTGCAGAAAAATCCCCGCCTGATTCAGGCCTTGAATGCCCTGGGGCTGGTGTATGCCTATCAGCGAGATTTTACCAAAGCCATCAACACGTTGAACCGCCTGATCCAGGTCAGCCCGAAGTTCTATGATGCGCATAACCTGCTGGGTACGATTTACACGGAACAAGGCAATTACCAACAGGCCAAGGAGAAATTGCTGGCGGCCGCCAACGCCGAGGACTACCTGACCCCGGAGAACGCCTTTGCCAACCTGGCGGTGCTGGAGATCAAATTCGAAAAGTATGATTCGGCCCTGAGGTATGCGGAAAAAGGGATGTTGCTGAACCGGCGCTTCGCCCCGCTCTACAACCTGAAGGGCTTGGCATTGGAAAATCTTGGCAAACCGACCGATGCTTTGGAAAACTACGAAAAGGCGATCGCACTGATCACCATTCCCGATCCCGGCTACCTGATCAACAGCGCCCGGGTCTTGTCCAAACTGGGCGACAAGAAAAAAGCCCTGGACAACCTGGAATTGGCGTTGGGCAAAGCCCGGGATGCGGCCCAGAAAGCCGAGATCATCAAGATGATCAAAATCCTGGAGGACGGCTGAGGAGCGGCGTTGACTTTTGCTGGTTTTGATTTTATAATTTGAGGCCGTGAAAGCGGTTGCTTGTGATAATTTTTCGTTTGTTAGTCCAAGGAGGTCGACATGAAGAAATTTGTTTGCAGCGTATGCGGATATGTGTACAATCCTGCCGACGGTGATCCTGATTCGGGCATCAAACCCGGAACCGCTTTTGAAGATATTCCCGAAGACTGGGTCTGCCCGGTCTGCGGGGCCGGCAAAGATGCCTTCGAAGTCATGGAGTGACCGCAAGGGCGTTACGGGTTGAAATTCTTGTTTGTCCTTGAAAACCGCGAGAAGCGAAATTCTCGTTTGCAACTGGAGGAACCATGGCAGCAATGGAAATAAAAAAAAACATCACCTGGGTGGGTGCGCTTGACTGGGACAGGCGCCTTTTTGATGAGTTGATCCCTTTGCCCGACGGCACATCCTACAATGCCTACCTGGTCCGGGGCGGCGATAAGATCGCTTTGATCGACACGGTCGATCCGGGCAAAACCGAGGAACTGCTCGAGAATTTGCAGGAAACCGGGGTGACCCGCATTGATTATATCGTCAGCCAGCACGCCGAGCAAGACCATTCCGGCTCCATTGGCGCCATTCTGGAAATATTTCCCCAAGCCGTGGTGCTGACCAACGAAAAGTGCAAGGCCATGCTCATGGATCTGCTCTTGCTTCCTGAAAACAAGTTCCAAACCGTGAGCGACGGCCAGACGCTGGATCTGGGCGGCAAGACCCTGGAATTCATATTCGCCCCCTGGGTGCACTGGCCCGAGACCATGCTTACCTACCTGCGGGAAGACAAGATCCTTTTTAGCTGTGATTTTCTGGGCGCCCACCTGGCGCAGAGCCGGCCTCTGCTCACTGACGAGAAGCGCACCTACCAGGCGGCGAAACGCTATTTTGCCGAGATCATGATGCCTTTCCGCCCGCAAATCCGCAAACACCTGGAACGGCTGAGCGGACTTGCCCTGGACCTGATCGCTCCCAGCCACGGCGTGGTCTATCCGCGGCCGGTGTTCATTCTCGACGCCTACCGCGATTGGGTTTCCGAGCGGACGGAAAACCTGGTGCTGATCCCCTTTGTCTCCATGCACGGCAGCACCCGGGAAATGGTGGAGCACCTGAGCGGAGCATTGATCCGCCAGAACATCACCGTCATCCCCTGCAACATGATCCATACCGATATCGGCGAGCTGGCCAAAGAACTGGTCGATGCCAGCACCGTGGTCATGGCTTCGCCTACGGTCTTGGGCGGGGTACACCCGGCCATCGCCCATACGGCCTTCTTGGCCAACGCTTTGCGACCAAAGCTAAAATTTGCGTCCATTATAGGATCATACGGCTGGGGTGGACGCATGGTGGAAAACCTGCTGGCCTCCTTAGGCAACCTAAAGGTCGAGCTTTTGGATCCAGTACTGGCCAAGGGCTGCCCCAGCGAAAAAGATTTCCAGGCCCTGGACGCTCTGGCCGCGGCCATCGCCGCCAAGCACCGGGGCATCGGCGTTCTGCCCTGAGCCAGTGCCAATTTATTTTCCGCATCGGCCCACGACCTGTTTTCATTTTGTAAAGTTAAAGTTATAATGATCACGAAATCATGTGACGGGAGGAAAAGAACATGTCAAAAAAAATGATAGGACTTGGTTGCCTGGGGATCGTGGTCCTGCTGGTCGTGGTTTTGGTTGCCAGCGTCATCGGCTCTTATAACAGCCTGGTGGGGCTGGACCAGAAGGTCCTTTCCCAATGGGCGCAGGTAGAAAACGTCTACCAGCGTCGGGCCGACCTGGTGCCCAACCTGGTGGAGACCGTCAAAGGGGCGGCCGCTTTTGAAAAAGATACTTTCACTGCCGTGACCGAAGCCCGGGCCAAAGTGGGCCAGGTCTCCTTAAGCGGCGGCCAGAGCCCAGCCGCCAATCCTGAAGCTTTTGCCAAGTTCCAGCAGGCCCAGGACGGCTTGTCTTCGGCCTTGTCCCGCTTGCTGGTGGTGGTGGAAAAATACCCCGAGCTCAAGGCCACCCAGAATTTCCGCGACCTGCAGGTCCAGTTGGAAGGCACGGAAAACCGCATCACCGTCGAGCGCATGCGCTTCAACGAAGCGGCCCAGGCCTTCAACACCAAAAGGATGCGCTTTCCCACTGTGATCATTGCCAATTTCTTTGGTGAACGCTTCCGGGAAAAAGTCTATTTCAAAGCCCAGGCCGGGGCCGAAACCGCGCCCAAGGTCCAATTCTAGTCAGTGAAATCGCGGTATTTATTCAGGCTGGCGCTGGCCGGGACGCTGATCATCCTGGCTTTTGCGGCCGCTGCCGCAGGCGATACCGGCACAGCCATCCCCGCCCCGCCCCAGCGCTGGCTCACCGACACTGCCGGGTTGCTTTCGCCGCAGGTCGCGGCGCAGCTTGACGCCAGGCTTCAGCAGTACGAGCAATCCAGCGGTCACCAGATCGTAGTTTATATTGGCAGGACCACCGGTGTTGTCCCGATAGAAGATTGGGCCGTGAAAGTGTTCGAGTCCTGGCGAATCGGGCGTAAGGGGCTGGATGACGGCCTGGCCCTGTTCGTCATGGCCGATGACCAGCGCATCCGCATCGAAGTCGGCTACGGGCTGGAGGGCCAGGTGCCCGACGCCATCGCCTCGCGCATCATCAATGATGACATGGTGCCGAGACTGCAGCAGGGGGACAGCGAGGGAGCCGTGACCAAGGCGCTCGACAGCCTGTTCGCAGTGCTCTCCGGGGACGGGGACACCGCTGCCGGCGGAGACGGGCAAGCCCAACCCCGGCCGGCGCCCAAGTTGACCTGGTTTCAGAAGATCCTCATCGGCATCGGGATATTGGGCTTTTTGCTGTTGCTGATCACCAATCCCTCACTGGCCATCTATCTGTTGTTTTCTATCCTGTCTGGCGGCCGCGGCGGCGGGGGCGGCGGTGGGTTTTCAGGGGGGGGCGGACGTTCCGGGGGCGGTGGCGCCTCCGGGTCCTGGTAGCCGGGGAGGAACACATGGCATTTATGAGAAAACACAAAATGCTCGACCTGATCGACGATATCAAAATCAAGGCGGCCATCGCCTTGGCCGAGCAGCAGACATCCGGTGAGATCCGCGTCTCGGTCTCCTCTTTTTTCTGGGGCAATGTCCGGCGCGTGGCCGCAAAGGCGTTCCAGCGCCTGGGCATGCAGGCCACCCGCGACCGCAACGGCATCCTGTTTTTCATCGTCCCCTCGCGGCACGCTTTCGCCATCATCGGCGACGAAGGCATCCACCAAAAAGTGGGGCAGGAATTCTGGGAAAAACTGGTCGCCGCCATGGCGGTGGATTTCAAGGCCGGGAACTTCAACGAGGGCCTGGTCCGCGGCATCACCGAGGCCGGCCGCCTGCTTGGCGTCCATTTCCCCTACCAGGGTGAGAAGGACGTCAACGAGCTCCCCGACGACATCGATTTCGGCGGCAAGGAATGACGTGTAGGGGCGACCCGCCGGGTCGCCCTGTTTTGGCGATCGAATTTCTCCGCTGATATCATCCAGGGCGATCCAGCGGATCGTCCCTAGGGGAGAAATGAATTATAGCGGCTTAAATGCCGATCACGGAAAAAACTCATCGTGGACGGCGCGCACGGCCCGGTCCAGGTCCGAGCGCTTGACCATGAAATAGCAGGCCACGGGAGAGGCTCCGGCGGCAGCCATTTCCACGTTGATCTTTTCCCGGGCCACGGCCGTAAATATCCGCGCGTAGATGCCCTCTTTTTCCATCATTTTTTCACCGACCACGGCGATCAGGGCGATGTGCTCCTCCAGAACGATTTTCTTGATGACGCCGTTGGTCAACACTTTGATTTTCTGCAGGCTCCTTTGGCCGTCGCTTTGATCGATCAGCAAGTTGATGCAGGTTTGGGAGGTGATGACCGAATAGATATTGATCTGCTGAGCGGCCAGCAGCGAACTGATGTCGGACATAATGCCCGGCTTGCAACCGACACCGGGTCCGTGAATGCGGATATTGGCCAGGCGCCGGTTGGCTGTGATCGAGGCCACCACATCATCCCGGCCCGACTTTCCTGAAAAAATCTCGGTGCCCCGGTTTTTGGGCCGGTTCATATTCCTGATAAAAAGCCGGGTTTTTGTTCCGGCCAGCGGTTCCACGGTGCGCGGATGCAATATCTTGGCGCCGAAATAGGAAAGCTCGGCGGCTTCGGCAAAGGATATCCGCTCAAGCTGGCGTGCCGTTTCCACCATGGATGGGTCGGTGCTCATGAAGCCGTCTACGTCTTTCCAGATTTCCAGTTGCCCGGCTTTCAGCGCATAGGCCACAGCGGCCGCGCTATAGTCGGAACCGTTGCGGCCCAGCAGGGTTATCGAACCGCTGCTGCCGCGGCCGAAAAAGCCGCTGATGACCGGAATGATACCCTTGCGCAGAAATGGCCCGACCTTGGCGCCCAGGCTTTTCCGGGTGCGCTCACGGTCGATGCTGGCGTTTTCGAAATTTTCATCGGTATATATGCCGATGAGGTGAGCGTCCAAGGCCCTGGATTTCCGTCCCTGGCTGACTAGCAAACCGGCCAGCAGCCTGGCCGCCAGCCGTTCGCCGTAACTGAGCAGTTTGGCCCTGACCGCCGGGGTCAGGTCGCCGTGGTAGGCGATGCCGGTCAGCAGCCGTCTGATCTGGGCCAGTTGGGAAGCAATCGCCGCCAGCAGGCGTTGTTTCTCCCTGCCGGCCAAGCACAGCTCATCGATGATAACGCGATGTTTTTGGCTCAGGCGGACCAGGATGGCGGGAATATTCTTTTCGCTCTTTTTGGATTGTTCGATGGCGGCCAGCAGCTGCTCGGTGACGCCGGAGACTGCTGAAACCACAATAGCGGTGCTCTTTTGCCGGCCTATGATTTCGCCCACTTTCAGAAAAGCGCGGCCATCCTGCAGACAGCCGCCGCCGAATTTCATTACCTTGATCATTTTATTCTCCTGCGAGCAGCTTTTTTTTCAGGGCCAGTTCGGCATTCAGAACGCAGCCCCCGGCCGCTCCGCGCACCGTGTTGTGCACCAGCAGGAAAAAACTGCAGCGATTCCCCCGGCAGCGCAGGCGGCCGACGGTCACGGCCATGCCCCGGGCCGCTGCCGGCTCTCCGGCATACACATCAAGGACAGGCTGGGGACGATCGGCATTGTTTTGCACCAGGATCGGCTGGCGCGGCGCTGTGGGCAAAGCCAAGCGCTGGGGTTCACCGCTAAAACCGGACCACAGGTCCGCTATTTCTTCTTCTCTGACCGGATGCGGGAATTCCATGGTAACACTCTGCAGGTGCCCTTCTTTCACCGGCACTCGGCTGCAGGAGGGGTATATCTCCAGGTCGTGATCGCGGATCCGGCCCCCCATCAGTGTTCCCAGTATTTTTCTGGTTTCGCGCCTGATCTTCTCCTCTTCATTGGCGATATAGGGAACAATATTGCCCAGGATGTCCAAGGCGGCAACGCCGCGTTTGCCCGCCCCGGAAATGGCTTGGAAGGTAGTGACGGTCACGGCCCGCAAATTGAATGCGGTGAGCGGTTTCAGTACCATGGCCAGTCCCGACACCGAACAGTTGGCATTGGTGACGATAAATCCGGGGAATTCCCGCAATTGCTCCTTAACCAGTGTCAAATGCGCGGCATTCACTTCAGGAATCAACAGCGGTACCCGGCAATCCATGCGGTGTGAACTGGCGTTGCTAAAGACATACAATCCATTTTTGCGCAACTCCAGTTCCAGTTCAGCGGAGATGCCGGCGGGCAGGGCTGAAAACACGACCCGGGCTCCGCTCTGGATGACGGTAGCGGCTTCTGACCTTTGGACCGGCATGCGAGCGGTTTTCTCTCCCAAGGTTGGCTGGGAAGCATGGTTGATCATTTCACCATAACTTTTTCCTGCCGAAAGCGGCGATGCGGTCAAGCATGACAGTTTGAAATAGGGATGGTTCTCCAGCAGGCGGACGAATTGTCGCCCCACCAGCCCGCTGCATCCCAATACGGCAGCTTTGATTTTTTTCATGATTTCCTCTCAGCCTTTGCTTATGATTTGAGTTTGGATGGGAACACGGATGATTTCCGGAAGTTCGCCGCCCAGGCCCAGGCGGTCCTTGGCCACGACCAGCAGGCCTTCGACCCCATCGATCAGTGATTCCCGGATGGCCGGCCCGATCTCACTTTCCGTGGCTTTCCTGACGCGGTTGCCCAGGGCGGTGGCAGCCGCATCGGCCAGGTAACCGTCGCGGGCAATGACGGTGGCCGCATCGGCGTAACCGAATGACAGTGAATGGCCCACGGTTCCCGACGAAGTGCAAACCGAGAAAATGCCCGGCCGCGGCAAAAAACGCAAGGCGATATCCCTGATCGTCGCCGGACCGGTAAAGATACCGATGATCACCGGACGGTCGATACAAAGCACGATATCGCCGCCGTTGTCCATAATGACATGGGAGGCACCGGCCGCAACCAGAGTTTCCACCGTGTTCTGGGAGATGGCGCCGGCCACGGCGGCCATGGGACCGACACCGACGCGAGAGGCGGCTTCGGCCATGCGGTGGACCAGAAGCGGCGCCGCCGCGGCGGCGGCCAGTGGTTCCAGCGTGTTGCGAAATTGCGGATGCCGGGCGATATACTCCTCGAGCGCAGCCCGGCCCGCAGCGATGGTCCGGGCGGCCAATTCCATGAAGCGCGGCGCGGCGATCATCGTGGCAAAAGTTTCTTTCAGGCGGAATTGCCGCCGAACCAGGTCACTGGTCATTTTTTCTTAAAGCAATGGCGCCCCGTGGACAAACCCGGTCACACTGGCCGCACTCCAGGCAGCGTTCCGGTTCGGCCGCCACCCGCCATCCCGCGTCATGCCGGAAGACATGGACCGGGCAGATACCTAGGCAATGGCCGCAGGAGATGCAGCGCTGTCCATCCCAGACGATGTAGGGCGTGGCGTGTTGTGCCGCAGTTTCGGGCTGGCACCGGCAAAAAGGAGCCGGCCGCGGTCGCGGTGGTTTCCGGGTCAGCGGCCCGAATGAGCCCTGAGTGGAAATCCGGGCCACCGGTTCGCTTAAAGTAAAACTTCCCTGTTCGATCCATTGCTTCAGGGTCAGGGCCACCTGCCTGGACTTGCTGTAACTGACCAGGGGGGAGGTTGGCACTTCGCGGCTGCCGATGCGGACCATACCCGACTTCAACTGTTCATAATTCAACCTGCCCAGGACCGGCCGGATGCGTGAGGGCACCGAGTAGTCCATGACATCGGTCTCGATGTCGCGGTCGCGGATGCCCGTGTTTTTGGCGATGCCGGCGTTAAGAACCGGAATGGGAATTCCGATGCCGACATACATGGAACTGCCGTAGCCATGAAAGAGTGCCGCCTTGAGAAACTCAGCCGACATCTGTTTCAGGTCGCCCTGCACCATCAAGGTGGCGAACTGGACGCCGGGATTGTGCTGGGTTCCGGATCCGATGACATAACCGACGCCGCCGCCCAGAAAAATGCGAGTGCCGATACCGATGGTGGCATAGTCGCCGTCGTTGATCAGCGGCGAAAGTTCGCCGGCGCCGGAAAAGTTGACATTGCCGCAGCCGGGCAGAAGCTTGCCCATATAGGTGTGCAGGATGCGGGCGCTGGAATTGCTGGCGGCGTTATAGCGCTGATAAGCGTTGCGCGGGTTGCTCATGATCGCCTGGTTGAGATCGGCCAGGGTGATCTCGGTGACCAGTTCCTTGAGCGGATAGCAATCGGTGCCGTAGGAGACGGCGCGCAGCACTACCGGTTTACCCAGCAGCAAATCTTCAATAACATGGGCGCCGCCATACTCCATGCCCAAAGTCTCGGAAGGCTGGGTGACGCCCAGGTAGGCATCCACGGCCGCCACTCCGGCATAGGCCTCGACATCGTTGAGCCAGACGCGGGTCATTTTTATCGGCGGATCTGAGTGGCCGAAATTCAGCCACACACCCGAAGAACACATGGCCCCGAAGGTGCCGGTGGTGACCACGTCAACTTCCTCGGCAGCGCCTTCGGCGCCAAGCGCGGCTACCAGTGCCGGCATTTCGTCGGCCGTGACCACGCGCACGGTCCGATTCAGTATTTTTTGATTGATTTCGCTGACAGTCCTGGACATGATATGCCTCCATTTTTGGTTTTTGGGGATTGATTAAGGTGGGGGATTTCCCGAACTCGCGCTTAAAGGAAAAGCGCCGAGCCCGGGCCGGGCATGATCATGCTGTGCGTGAAAAAGTTATTTTTGCACATGGCTGTTTCGAGCGGTAGTTTACAACAACTCTCTCCGCCTGTCAACCGCGGCCGTAGAAAAAAATTCCGGAGATTTTAATCGTGTCTATGATGAGAATAGAAGCAAGAACTGTCAAGGTGATGCGAAGCCTGGCCGGCGGCATCCTGAAAAAGGCCACTGGCTTTTGTTCCGGAAAAACCAATTGATATAAATGCCATAGGTGAACACTTTGCTTTTGTCAATTCACGGCAGCGAATCCGCTTGTTTCCTGTTTGCTTTTTAAAATGCAAAATGGTACACAACAAGTTCAGAATGAAAACTCCATGGTTTTCCATTCAGGAGTCGTTCATGATTCTGTTCAAAAATGCCCTGGTGCGATGGCCCTGCCGGAACATGGTAAACGGCCTTTCCACGGCCGCGTTGGGCCGGCCCGATTACGAAAAAGCGCTGGCTCAACACGAGGCCTACGTCCAGGCTCTGCGCTCCTGCGGGCTGGACGTCACGGTGCTGGCTGCCGATGAAACCCATGCCGATTCGGTTTTTGTCGAGGACACCGCCGTACTGAGCGAAAGGGTCGCCGTGATCGCCCGCCCCGGTGTCCCCAGCCGCTTGGGTGAGGAAAAGGCCGTGGCCGCGGCCCTGCGCTCTCATTATCCGCGCCTGGAAGCCATAACCGCTCCGGGAACCTTGGAGGGCGGGGACGTATTCAGGGCCGGAGATCACTTCTTTATCGGCATTTCAGGGCGAACCAACCCGGAAGGGGCGCGGCAGTTGGCCAAGATTTTGCAAAAGCAAGGCTATGCCGCCACTTCCGTCCCGCTCCGCGCCGTGTTGCACCTGAAAACCGGGGTGGCCTACCTGGAAAACGACCGTTTGCTGGCCTGCGGTGAATTCCTGGATCAGCCCTTGCTCTCCGGCTTCCAGATCGTCCCGGTTGCCGTGGCCGAGGCCTATGCCGCCAATTCGATCTGGATCAACGGCCGCGTTTTGGTCCCGGCCGGCTTCCCGCAAACAAGGAAAAACATAGAGGCGTTCGGCTATGAAGTCGTGCCCGTGGATGTTTCTGAATTCCGCAAGCTGGACGGCGGACTGAGCTGCCTGTCCCTGCGTTTTTAATTTTTCGGCGCCGGCGGCAGTCTTTTCCTGATCTCGGACAAGGGGAGAATGTAGACGCCGCGGCCATAGGTGGCCAGGAGCAGAACCTTATCTCGGCGCTGGATAAAGATGTCGGAAACGAGGACGGTGGGCAGGTTCCCCTGCAGGGATTGCCAGGAGATGCCGGCGTCGGTGCTGATATAGGGGCCGCGGTCGCTGCCCAGGTAGAGGATCTCCTCATTGTCCGGGTCTTCGGCCAGCACGTTCAACGGTTCAGCCGGGAGTCGGCCCGACAGCGATTCCCAATCCAGGCCCGAATTTTCCGATGCAAAGAGGTAGGCCCGGGAATCATCGTCCCGGCTGCCGTTCATGGTCACATAGACTTTTTGCGCGTGGTAGCGGGAAGCCACAACGCGGCTGACCCACTTTTTTGGCAGAACCTGGCTGATTTTTTGCCATGGTGATCCCCTGGCGGCCTTACGCCACACATTGCCGTCGTCGGTCCCGGCGTACAGGGCGCCCGGCTTGAGTTCGGATTCGGCCAGGGCGGTTATGGTGGCAAATGGCGTGTTGCCGGCGACCTGTTGCCGCTCACTGAGATCGGGAGAGATTTCCTCCCAGGACGAGCCGTTGTCGCTTGAGCGCAGCACCTTGTTGGCCCCGAAAAAAATCCCCCCCGCCGGCTGTTTGCAAGCCAGCAGCGGCGCAAGCCAGTTGAAACGGTAGGGTTCGAAAATCTGCGGTGATTTGGGCTTTATGGCCACCGGTTTGTTGCTGCCGGCTTCGAAACGGACCAGAGCCCCGAACTGGGCCGCGGCAAAAAGCATTGGCGGCGCGCCGGGTTGCGGGGCGACGAAAGCGCCGTCGCCGCCGAGCAGCATGTGCCATGACACTTGGCTGCCCAGTGCATCCAGGGCGGGCCGGGAAACCAGAACGCCGTTGTCCTGGGTGCCGATAAAAATATTGGCCGGGCGCTCGTTGTCGGCCGTGACCGTGTAGCATTGGCTGATGGAAAGGTTGCCGATCTTGCTCCAGCTTTGCCCGCCGTCATCGGAAAGGTTGATACCGCCGTCGTTGCCCAGGATGAGGCGCTGGGGATCATGGGGAGCGATCCACAGCGCATGGTGGTCGCGGTGGACCAGGGCGTCGGCGTAAGGGTGTTTATCGGCCGCGATCTTGGTGAAGGTCCGGCCGCCGTCAGTGGAACCATATGCCGATACGCCCAGAATATAAATCCGGTTTTCATCGTCCGGGGCCACGCGGATTTGGCCGAAATAAAAACCGTAGGTGTAATACATGTCCTCGATATAGTCATGGTTCATCTTTTGCCAGTGGCGCCCGCCATCGGCGCTGCGGTACACCTCGGCCCCGGCCGTGTTCGGATTCAAGCGGCGGTCATTGGCGTCAAAGAGCATCTGGGCGATAAGCTGCGGGGTAAAGCGGCCGGAACGGACGAAATTTTTCAGGATGGCCGGGCTGAAAACCTTCGGGGCCAGGTTTTCTTCCAGGAAAAGGGCCAGGCTTTCGTCGCCGAGGTTGAGAAAATTGTCAGCAGCCATTTCCTCCAGTTCGGCCACGGTTAAACCGCTTCTTTTCTTTCCGGATACGGTGCGGCCAGAGCTTTTGGCTTCCTGGTTATCGAGCAGGGCGTACACCACGGCCGGGTTGGAGCGGCTGACTGCCAACCCGATGCGGCCGACATGGCGGTTACTGGGAAGCCCGGCGCCCGATTTCACCCAGCTCTTGCCGCCATCAACGGTTTTGTATATGCCGCTTTCCGGGCCGCTGGCAGTGAAATGCCAGGGTTTTCTTTCTCTTTGCCAGGCTGCGGCATACAGGATATTACGGTTCTGCGGATCCATGGCCAGGTCAATGACGCCGGTTTTTTCACTGATGAAAAGGACCTTTTTCCAGGTTTTGCCTCCGTCCGTGGTCTTGAACACCCCCCGTTCGGCATTGGCGGCATAGAGGTTGCCGGCCGCCGCCGCATAAACCGTGTCGGTTTCCTGGGGATCGATCACGATGCGGGCGATATGCCGGGTCGCGGTCAGCCCCAGGTGCTGCCAGTTTTTCCCGGCATCCATGCTTTTGAATACGCCGCAGCCCGGAAACGAATAGGTCTGGGCATTGCTTTCCCCGCTGCCCAGCCAGAGCAGGTTTTCATCGCCCTGGCTTATGGCTATATCTCCGATCGACGCGGTGGCTTCCCGGTCAAAGGCAGAGCGCCAGGTCCGTCCCCGGTTTTCGGTCAACCACAAACCACCCGTGGCCGCAGCCACCCAGAATTTTCCGGGTCGCAGATCATAGCCTTCGATATCGACCACGCGGCCGCCGCAAAAAGTAGGACCGATGTTTTTCCAGTCGAGATCATGAAAAGGAGAATTGCGGAGCAGGGCGCGATGCTTGGAAAATCCATCCAGGCTGTCCTCTTCTGCCGCGGCCGGGAAAAATCCCAGGAAGAGCAGACCCAGCAAGCCGAACAGGAATGTTTTGTTCACTTTCATTTTTCACCTGCACCATGATGCGGCATCCGCCCCCATTATAATGGATTGGCAAAAAAAATGTGCGATGTGTTAAAATGTCGTTATGAAAAAGATCATTTTCGTCATTTTGTCCGTTTTTCTGCTGCTGCAGCAGGCTGCTGAACCGCAGGATTTGCTGAAGGAAAAAGTAGAAGTGGTCAACGTCGAGGTGCCGGTGCGGGTTTTTCGCGACGGGGTTTCGGTCAGCGGTTTAAGCAAGGAGGATTTCCGTTTGATCGAGGGCAAGGTCAAGCAGACCATAAACGGTTTTTATGTGCGCAAAAAGAAAATAAATGTACAGAGCACAGAGTTGCAGCCCGCGAGCCCCGCTCCGAAACCCCGCTATTTTGTCTTGGTCTTCCGCATCCTTGATTACAACCAGCAGATGAAAAATGGCGTCCAGTATATTTTCGATCATCTTCTGAGGGAGAACGACAAGCTTCTGCTCCTGGTAAATGACCGTACCCTGCTGCTTAACCAGGATATCTGGCAGGTCAAGCGTCAGGAGATTCTTGACCAGCTGCTGGCCGAAGAGGCGCTCAAAGCCAGGCAAAAGCTCGAGCAGTTCTTTATGTCGGTGCAAAAGGACCTGGATCAAACCAAGTTGCGCATGCTGATGGAGCGGGACCAGAATTTCTATCCTCCGCGTATAATTGAGTTTTTGGAACAGTATTTGCAGACTTGGAAGGAATTCAAAAACAAGTATTTGATTCCCGACCTGGACAAATTTTACAACTTCGCCCGCCACCTGGAAAAAGTAAAAGAAGAAAAATGGGTGCTCACTTTCTACCAGATCGAAATGTTCCCCAACATGAAGATCAGCGGGCAGATCCGCCAGCAGATCGAAGCGATGATCGGCCAGCTGATGGTTGCGCGCATTGAAGACAACTTGCACGGCCGGATCATCGGGCAGCTCCTGGGACGGATTGACCGGGAACTTAACGTAGCCGAAGGATTTCCGGTTGAAGAAGTCAGCAAAATGCTGATCAAGGTGGACACCACGTATCACTGCATCATCTCGGGTGTGCAACGCGAATCCCTGTCCGAGGATCTGGAGTATAAAAAAGTCGCCAGCGACATTGAAAATTCCCTGCGCGAGATTACCCGGCGTTCGGGCGGCGAGGTAGTTTTTTCCGGGAACATCGGTGCCGCTCTTCACTCGTTCGAGGAAAGAGATGATCTTTATTATGTATTGACCTATGAGCCGACAAATCCGAACCGAAAAGGGAAAGTGAGAATTGAGCTGTCCAACAATCCGGGCTGCAAGTTGTTTTATGATGACAATATCCGGGCCGACTACATCGGCGAATATCTGCAAAAGAAGAAAGCCGAAGACCCAACGGTGCTGTTGGAGCGCTTGAAATTGAAAGGGAGCAATTTGCAAATGATGATATCGTCGTTCAAGATGGCTGAAACGGCGAAAGGAAAAAACGGCCGGTTGAAAATTACCGTCCGCATCCAAGATGGTGAAAATCAGCCAGTATATGACCAGAACCGCTTTTTTATTGCCAAGGAACCTCTGGTGGAATTGAGCATCGACTTCGCGTTTCTCGAACCCGGCAAGTACATGTTCATTGCCGAAGCAAGCGATCTGCTTACCGGCAAGACCGCTATGGATATCCTGCAGGCGGAAGTGGATTGAAATTTCGCGCCGGTGCAGGCCGATGTCAACACTGAAACTTCATATCACCCTGACGGCGGCGCTTTTACTGATGAACGCCGGCTTCGCTGCAACGATGCAAGCGCAGAAGGTTTGGAAGGAAAAAGTCGCCGTGCTCAATGTCGAAGTCCCGGTGCGGGTTGTGTTGGACGGCATCCCGCGCAGCGATCTGAAAAAAAACGATTTCCGGCTTTTTGAAGATGATGAACCGCAGGTCATCAACGGTTTTTTCCAGCGCCGGAAAAAGATGAAGATCCAGCAGATCCGGCTCTTGGCCCAGCAAGAATCATCGGCACTGCCGTCGCGCTATTTTGTCCTGTGCTTCAGGATCCTGGACTTCAACGACCAGCTGCGCGCCGGGATGGACTATTTTTTCAACAATATTTTGCGTGACCAGGATCAATTGCTGATCCTGGTCAATGAGCGCACGCTGCTCCTGAATCAGGAAGTCTGGCAGGTCAAGCGCCGGGATATCCTGGAACAGGTTTTGCGTGACGAAGCCCTCAAAGCCCGCAAGGAACTGGAAGCGTATTTCCTGCGCGTCCGCCAGGATATCGACCAAACCCGGCTGCGTACATTGGTGGAAAACAATGCGCGGAACTTTACCATACCGCAAATCATCAATTTCCTGGGAAGTTATTTGAAGGTATGGCTGGAGTTTAAGAAAAAATACCTGATCCCCGATTTGGATAAATTCTACAATTTTGCCCGTCATTTGCAGCAGATCAAGGCCGAAAAGTGGGTGCTGAATTTTTACCAGATCGAAATGTTCCCCGCCATGAAGATCAGCGGTTCCATTCGCCGGCAGATCAATGATCTGGTCGAACAATTATACGGGCTGGGCGGTGTGGCCATGTCGTTTGCCAGGGAGATCGGCCGTTCCCTGGAAGCGATTGACCGTGCCATGAATGCGACCAATGAATTTCCGGCCGAACAGATCGGCAAGATGCTGATCGGAGTGGACACGACCTATCATTGTTTCATCAGCGGCGTGGTGCGGGAAGGGCTGTCCGAAAATTTTGAATACACGAAGGTAGCCAGCGATTTGGAAAATTCTCTGCGTGAAATCACCAGGAGCTCGGGCGGTGAGGTCATTTTTTCCGGAAATATCGGTTCGGCATTGCACGCCATAGAGGAAAAAGAGGATGTGTACTACGTGCTGACCTATGAACCGAAAAATCAGCAGCGGCCGGGGAAAGTAAGAATCGAACTCAATGATCCGCGCTGCCGGCTGCTTTATGACCAAGGCATCCGTTCCGATTATATCGATGCCTACCTGAAAAAAAAGAAGGCCGAAGCCCCGACCCTGCAACTGGACCGTATCGCTCTGGCCGGAGACCAGCTGCAATTGGAGATATCCTCGTTCAAGATGGTTGAAAACAAGGCGAAGAAAGACGGACGGTTGCGTGTGAACATCACCATCCGCGACGAACAGAACCGCCTACGGTACGAGCAGAGCCGTTCGCTTGCCGCCAAGGAGGCCAAAGTGTCCCTGGCGGTCGACTTTGCTTTTTTGGGACCGGGGAAGTATTTTTTCCTGGTTGATGTGCGCGATCTGCTCAGCGGCCGAACGGTCACGGACACACTGTTGGCGGAAATGAACGCAGCGGTTGACTGATCTCCGCGGGGGACGGGGTTGGTTGCGATCGCCCGCCTGCGGCATGAACGCGGCCTGCACAATTACACGCCCGGGAAGGGGCTGAACTATACAAGATTTGCGAATATGTTATAATCCAGAATTGAGGAGATGCACGTGATAGACAGGTATCAAGCGGCGGAAATCACCCGGATTTGGAGCGAAAAGAACAAGTACCGGAAATGGCTGGACGTGGAACTGGCCATCACCGAAACCTGGGCGGAAATGGGCGAAGTGCCGGCGGCCAGTCTGAAAAACATCCGGAAAAATGCGACGGTCGACCCGGCGCGCATCCTGGCCATCGAAAAAAAAGTCAAGCATGACGTGATCGCTTTCCTGACTTCGCTGGAAGAAGCCATCGGCCTGGATTCGGCTTACGTGCACAAGGGCATCACTTCCTATGACGTAGTGGACACGGCCCTGTCGCTGCTGATCCAGGAATCAATGGCCGTGGTGCTGGTCAAAACCGCGGCGCTGGCAAAAATTCTTCTGGAAAAGGCATTTGCCTACAAAGACCTGCCGGCCATCGGCCGCACCCACGGCATCCACGCCGAACCCATCGCTTTCGGCTGCAAGTTTTTGATCTGGCACGAGGAGATGGAACGCGACCGCCAGCGGCTGCTCCGTGCCAAAGAGATCACAGCGGTGGGAAAAATATCCGGGTCGGTGGGGACCTACATCCATTTCCCCGCCCGCGGCGAGGAAAAGGCCCTGCAGAAACTGGGGTTGCGAGCCTGCCGCGTTTCCTCGCAGATCATCCAGCGCGACCGCCACGCCGAAGTCATTTGGGCCTTGGCCCTGCTGGGGACTGCTCTCGAAAAAATCGCGGTGGAGATCCGCCTCTTGCAGAAAACCGAAACGCTTGAGGTCGAGGAGCCTTTCAGCCGCGGCCAGAAAGGATCATCCTCCATGCCCCACAAGCGCAACCCGGTCCGCTGCGAACGCATCTCCGGACTGGCCCGGATATTGCGCGGCCATGCGGCCGTGGCCCTGGAAAACAATATTCTCTGGCATGAGCGCGACATATCCCATTCTTCGGCGGAACGGGTTATCTTCCCCGATTCCTTTCACCTGGCTGTTTTCATGCTCGACGACATGATCGACATATTGAAAAACCTGGCCGTGTATCCGGAAAACATCCGCCGCAACCTGGATCTGACCCATGAGATTTATTTTTCGCAAAGGGTGCTGACCCTGCTGGTCGACAAGGGCGTGGCCCGCCAACGGGCGTATGACCTGGTCCAGGTCCAGGCCATGAAGTCCTGGCAGGAAAAACGCAGCTTCCGCGACCTGGTCATGGCCGATGCCGCCATTTGTGCCGTCTGTTCGCCGCAGGAGCTCGAAAAGGTTTTTTCCCTTGAGGAATTGCTTGCCGGGATCGGGGGAATATTTGCGCGTTTTGCCAAGGGAAAATAAGGCTGGCCATGGCCCTGGCAACGATCGATTCCGTTCTGGAACAGATTGACGAACTGGTCAAGAGTGTCGCTGACCGTGACGATCTGCAGTTCCGCCTGCGCCTGGAAGAACTGGTTGAGAAGGGGGGGCAGGACACCGAAAACGCCATCGCCCATTACATTACCGGCACGTATGTCAGCATGCCCACCCGCCTGAACCTGGTGCGCATGGCCGGATATATCCGCAGCACGGCCTTCCTGTTGCCGTTGAAAAAAGTCATCGATCTGGGTGAGGATAACCTGCTGCGCGAAGCGGCCATTATCAGCATCTCCAAGTACAACGACCGCCGCGCCCTGGACATCCTGATTTCGGTCTTGGAAAAAAGCAGGAATTCCCAGTTGCAGGAGACGATCGCCCAGGCCATCAGCCGCATCAAGTACAACAACCCGCTTCTGGCCATGCTGCCCCGGTTTCTGCACGGCGGCAAAAACCGGGAACTGTTTCAGATCACGCTTAAAATTTATAAAAAGATTCTCGGCCCGGCCGACGCCAAGAGCTTCATATCCTACCTGCACCATGGCGATCAGCTCGTGGCGGAGGGGTCTTTCGAGATCCTGTGCTTTCGCGGCAATGAAGCCGTGTTCTTCTTTGTCGCCGAGTACTTCCGGGAACATAGCCGCCTGCTGGTCAGGGGCGCAGAGCACAAGGTGGGCAGTGAAAGACTGGCGATGCTGATCGCCGCCCTGCATGAATACCTGAAGCGGCATCGCGATTTTTTCCCGCAAATGCGGCCCGATATCATCGCCCTGCTGGGCCGCAGCCCCGGCAGCCTTTGGGAAAAACGGCTGTCCGTCCTTTTGGACGACCTGGAAAGAGGCAGCGGGACGCCATGATGATCCTGCCCGCAGAAGGACAAGTAGCTTGAGCATGGCTGTGATCAGAAGGGTTGTCGTGGAAAAAAAAGCGGGATACGACATCGAGGCCCGGGCCCTGATGCTGGATCTTCGTGAAAACCTGGCCGTGAAGGGCATAACCGCTTTGCGCCTGCTCAACCGTTACGATGTTTCCGGCGTCAGCGCCCGGGAAATGGCCCGGGCGCGGCATGCCATTTTTTCTGAACCTCCGGTTGATGAGATATACGACGAAAGCTTTCCCCTGGCCGCCGGGGAAACGGCGTTCGCCATTGAATACCTGCCCGGCCAGTATGACCAGCGGGCCGATTCCGCCGCCCAGTGCCTGCAGCTGCTCACCCCGGGCAGCCGGCCTCAGGTGGCCTCGGCCAGAGTCATTGTCCTCAAAGGCAAGTTGCTTCCCGGCGAGCTGAAAAAAATCAAGCAGTATTGCATCAACCCGGTCGATTCGCGCCAAGCCGCCATGGGCAAACCGCGCTCGTTGGCGCTGCGGGCGGCCCGGCCGGGTAGCATTCCGCTTGTGAAGGGCTTCATTTCCTTTTCGGGAACGGAATGGAAGCGACTGGCCAACGAATTGGGCTTGGCCATGGACACGGCCGACCTGCGTCATTGCCAGGCCTATTTCCGCGACCGGGAAAAACGCGATCCGACCCTGACCGAGATCCGTCTGCTCGACACCTATTGGTCGGATCATTGCCGCCACACCACTTTTTTGACGGCCATCACCCGGGTGGAACTCGCCGCCGGTCCCGGCAACGAACCCCTGCGCCGGGCCTACGGGCGTTACCTGGAAACCCGGAGTCGTGTTGCGGCGGCGCGGGGGCGGGAGATCTGCTTGATGGACCTGGCCCTGCTGGCCATGAGGGAACTGCGTGAAAAAGGGCGCCTGGCCGACGTGGAGTTTTCCGAGGAGATCAACGCCTGCAGCATGGCGGCAACGGTCGATGTCGACGGCAAAAACCAAGAGTGGCTGGTCATGTTCAAGAACGAAACCCACAACCATCCTACCGAGATTGAACCGTTCGGCGGCGCCGCCACCTGCCTGGGCGGCGCCATCCGCGACCCGCTTTCCGGGCGCTCGTTCGTTTTCCAGGCCCTGCGCGTGACCGGCAGCGGCGATCCCCGCCAAGCCGTGGCCCTCACCCTGCCCGGGAAACTCCCGCAGCGCAAGATCACGACCGAGGCCGCCCAGGGCTTCAGCTCCTACGGCAACCAGGTCGGACTGGCCACCGGCCAGGTTGCCGAGATCTACCATCCCGGTTACGTGGCCAAGCGCCTGGAGATCGGGGCTGTGATCGGCGCCGTCCCTGTGAAGAATGTCAGGCGCCGGGCGCCCAAGGCCGGGGACATCGTTTTGCTGGTGGGCGGCCGCACCGGCCGCGACGGCATCGGCGGCGCCACCGGCTCCTCGAAAGCCCACAGCGAATCCTCCCTGCTGACCTGCGGGGCGGAAGTGCAGAAAGGCAATCCGCCCAGCGAAAGAAAATTGCAGCGGCTGTTCCGCGACCCGCGCGCCAGCCGGTTGATCAAGCGCTGCAATGATTTCGGCGCCGGCGGCGTGGCCGTGGCCGTCGGGGAGCTGGCGCCGGGACTGGAGATCGATCTGGACCAGGTGCCCAAAAAATACGCCGGACTCGACGGCAGCGAGCTCGCCCTGTCCGAATCGCAGGAACGCATGGCCGTGGTGGTGGCGGCCGCGCAGGCGCGGCGCTTTCAAATGTTGGCCGCCGCCGAGAATCTCGAAGCCACCGTGATCGCCCGCGTCAGCCGCCGCCGCCGTTTGCAAATGAAATGGCGCGGCCGCTCCATCGTGGATCTCGGCCGCGATTTCCTTGACAGCAACGGCGCCGGGCGCCAGGCCGCCGTTGAAGTCGCTTGCCCCGCCCCGGCCGATGATTTTTTTAAAAAACGGCCCGCGACCGCCGCCGGAAAAACCCTTGAATTGCAGGCGGCCTGGATGGCCGTGCTGTCCGATCTGAACAGCTGCTCGCAAAAAGGCCTGGTGGAGCGCTTCGACAGTTCCATCGGCGCGGCCACGGTCCTTTCCCCTTTCGGGGGCAAATTCCAGGCTACGCCGGCCGACGTCATGATTGCCAAGATTCCCCTGCTCAAAGGCGAGACCCGCAGCGGCACGATCATGGGCTTCGGCTTTCAGCCCGGCCTCTCGGCCTGGAGCCCCTTTCATGGCGGCCTGTACGCCGTCATCGAGGCCGTGGCCCGGGTGACGGCCGGCGGCGGCGATTGCCGCCGTATCCGCCTGAGCTTGCAGGAATATTTCCCCAAACCCGGCCGCGATCCCCGCCGCTGGGGACAGCCTTTTGCCGCCCTGCTGGGAGCTTTCATCGCCCAACAGCAATTGGCCATACCGGCAATCGGCGGCAAGGACAGCATGTCGGGCTCATTCCAGGATATGGATGTACCGCCGACCCTGGTCGCTTTCGCCGTGGCTACCGTGGACGTGCGGCGGGTGGTGTCGCCGGAATTCAAGCAAACCGAAAGCCTGGTGCTGCTGCTGCCTTTGCCCCGGGACGAACAGCAAATGCCCGATTTCGCCGTTTTGCAAAAAAATTATGTCAGGGTGCATGACCTGATCGGCAAGGGGAAGATCCTGGCCGCCCAGTCGCTGCACGGCGGCGGCTTGGCCGAGGCGGTCAGCAAAATGAGTTTCGGCAACCGGGTGGGCATGGCTTTCCTTGAGCCAATGACTGCGGACGAACTTTTCACTCCGGCTATCGGCTCGCTGGTTTTGCAAGTGGCGGAAACGGAAGACATTGAAAAACTTTTTTCCGGGCTGGCCTGCCGTGTCCTGGGAAAAACACTTCCCGAAGCGGTGATCCGGGTCAACGGGTTGGAGTTGGCCATTGCCAACCTGCAGGAACATTGGCAAATACCCTTAGAGGATATTTTTCCCACCCGGGTGGAAAAAATCCCGCTCGCGGCCGATCCCGCCTGCGAACGGCCACTATGCCGGGAACGGGCCGGCCGGCGGACGCGGCCTGCCATTGCCCGGCCGCGGGTGCTGCTCACTGTCTTTCCCGGCACCAACAACGAATACGATGTGGCCAGGGCTTTCAGCAAAGCCGGAGCAAAACCGGAAACATTTGTTTTCCGCAACCAGGACGCCGCCGCTATCGAAGCTTCCAGCGCCGAACTGGTCGCCAGGATCAAGCGTTCGCAGATATTGATGATCCCGGGCGGCTTCAGCGCCGGCGACGAACCCGACGGTTCGGGAAAATTCATCGCCGCCGTCTTTCGCCATCCGCGCCTGCGCGACGCCGTCCACGGCCTGCTTTACAAAAATGACGGCCTGGTGCTCGGCATCTGCAACGGTTTCCAGGCCTTGCTCAAACTGGGCCTGCTGCCGCACGGCGAGATCCGCGACCTGACCCCCGACTCTCCGACCCTGACCTTCAACCTCATCGGCCGCCTGGTGTCGCGCCCGATATGCACCAAAGTGGTCTCGACCTTGTCTCCCTGGTTCAGCCTGTGCAAGGCCGGCGACATCCATACCATCCCCGTGGCCCACGGCGAGGGGCGTTTCGTGGCGCCGCAAGCGACCATCGAACTCCTGTTCTCCCTCGGGCAGGTTGCCACCCAGTATGTCGACTTCGAAGGGCGGCCGCGCATGGATTCCTTCTTCAACCCCAACGGCTCCTTAATGGCCATCGAGGCTATATCCAGCCCCGACGGCCGCATCCTCGGCAAGATGGCCCACAGCGAGCGCACCGGGAAATACGTCCTGCAGAACATCCCGGGCAACATGGACCAGAAGCTGTTCGCGTCGGGGGTGAGGTACTTTAAATAACCCAATAATATGCGGGAATAGAAAACGGGCGGGTTACAAACCCGCCCCTACGATTGGTCGGTCATGGTATTTGGGCACGGCACGCCGTGCCCCTACGGCAGGAATTGTTTTTACGCGGGGGCGATTTTGTTTAAAAACTCCAGATCTTCGCGGTCGCGATGGCGCTTGACAGCTGTCTTGTTTTTTATAAGCTGCTTCAAGCCGATATAATAAACGGGATATTCTTTTTTACCAATTTGAATCTTTTCGAATACTTTGTCTTTCCAGGCCTGGGCAAAGGATATGGCCGTGATCTGGCTGAGCAGATCAAGCCGGTTAGGGGGAAGCCCGAATTGAATGATCAGGTTTTTGGCGGACAGGTCTTGCGGAGCTGCGATCCCGGGGATATTGCCTTGCCAGAAGTCATGCAAGGCGGCATAGAGACGCAGGCAATTTTCGCGAGTGCGGTCGTAAAAAAAATCTAGGTCACCGGTCAGCCGGGCGTGGCCGTAGTAAATGACCGCTTCACCACCGACGATGACATAGCGGACCCGGTGCAGGGAAAGCAATTTGAGGAATTCCTGGGCGTCTTTCGAAAAATGCGAGGCCTTCATCTGCCGGGATGGGAAGCGCGGATGTCAAGAGCATGTTTGCCGAAAACCCGCTGCTTCAGTTCCTTGGCCGCCCGCTGCCGCTGTTCCGAGGTCATGGATATTTGCTGAAGGATGTCCCAG